>Ga0222716_10001834_pt1 | contig 17536 bp, 16 predicted proteins | sample C33_13DmetaG_FD_165044 | JGI IMG/M metagenome (GOLD analysis project Ga0222716, IMG submission 165044) | Estuarine water microbial communities from San Francisco Bay, California, United States - C33_13D | ecosystem: Environmental > Aquatic > Marine > Unclassified | place: USA: California... | reverse complement strand
TATTATGCTGGTCTTGCGGGTAGAGGTGTACAAGCGGCAGGTAAAGGAGTTCGTACCGCCGACAAATTTGCCGACACTGTAAGAGTGGCCGACGGAGTAACTGACATCACTCGTACCCCAATGCAAACAATTGGACAAGGAGCCGGTAGAGGTATTGAAGGAGTAGGGCGAGGAATGCAACGAGTAGCCGCATCTAAAGGAGCAAGGGGCTTAGGTAGATTAGGGCAACTCGCTGGTAATACTTACCAACAGATAGGTCCCGAAGTCGCCGCTCTTGCCGCAGGATTTGGCGCAAAAGGCTTAGCAGGTCTTGGTGGTCAAGATTCTAACACTGGCTTCGGTCAACAGTACGACGCATTCGGGTCAGGAGGACTCGGCGTCAATGATATTTCCAATGTACAAGGTAACGCTGTTGCTGATAGGCAGATATTTGACCCTAACGCTTATCTTAGCGACCCAAGGGCTGTCGGTTTTGAAGCACAAGGGGAATTTGGTGGATTTGGAATTGGAAAAGGTGATATTATGTTTGTAAACAGAACAGGAAATGAAATCAAGAAGCAAGTTGAAGAAATGATGTACAAAGCAAAGTGCCCCGAATGCGGCAAAGAAGACTGCATTGGTAAAATGCACTGCGGTACAATGAAAGCAGATGACAAGAAAGACAAGAAACCAGCACATGGTATGGTCATTGTCATCGGCTCCAAGGCAGGCCCCGGTCCTTCCAAGGACGGCAAGCGAGAAAAACTTGATTCTGAAAAGAAAGAAGAGTGAGAACCTCTTCCCATAAGACGGGTCGGGGAGGAATCTCTCTCCCTTCTCGGCCCGCCTTGTTGATTTTGTGATACCTTTATCAACTCACCCGCTGTCCCAAAGACGAGAGGGATTGTTATGCAGAGCAGTAGAGAGCCCATGCGAGAAGCCGACCAAGCCGAAATTAGATTGATGGGTCTTATCTTGACCCAAGCAGTGTCAATTGGGATTGCCGTTGCTGTTTTTGATGCCGAATACTGGCTGAACTTAGATGACCCAGCAATGAACGGAGTCACTTATGCAATGGGCGCATTCGCAGTACAAGGTGTAGCCTATTACCTGTTCAAGATGTTTTTCCAACAAGGTATGGACGAAAGAGCACGAATGGCTATACAAGAAAAACAACGCAGAACTCGTTACCGAAGTATGGAAATGACCTTTGACCGACGACGACAAGATATGGAATTGAAGATGCAGGAAGCCCAACTTGAGTCAGAACTCAACTGGATGGAACAGCATCCCGGTCAAACTCCACCTTGGATTGAAAGTAGGGTGATGGGGAGTGGTACAGGTACTGTTGACTTTGTACCTACCTCTGCAACCCAAACGGGCCCTTTGAGCCTTGGTCTTGATTTCAAAGATGAGAAAGCACGAAATTCTGACGGGACTTTCAAGAAGAAAGGGAAGTGAGCCCTATGGGTCGCATCTTTAAGACTCCCAGCGACGACGCTGTGGAAGAAACACTTCGTAGTATGCACATTGCTAATACTGTAGATGTGGCTTATGAGCGGGGTTTGGGATGGATAAAGGTAGTTTTATTCTCTACAATCACTGCTTTCGTGGTCAGTGCTTTTGAGTATTACACAGACTGGAATCTTTGGGAGTCTTCCGGTAATTGGCTTAAGTTAAAGTTACAGAATTTGGCTAACAGTATTTTTGATTAGAGGGTTATTGTATGTCATTGGGTGGTAGTGCAATGGTCGGTGGCGTCGTATTCGCCAAAGAACTCTATCACTTTTGGAAGCCTCGTCGTGTTGGTATCTATGGACCTGCTATGGCGGGTAAGACAACACTTGACCGTTACATGACAACGCCGGGAGAAATGGAGGATATTGACTTAGCAGACCGTACGAAGCATTTCAAAGTCCCCGGTCTTAACCGCTTTCTCCTTCCGAGAGCATCAAGGAAAAGAGTTGGCTGGAAAGGAGATAAACGGGTTGTATATTCTGCTGACATTGCTGGGGAAGACCGTTTTTGGAATCTATGGGTTGACGATATGGTCGCTCGTCAAGTGGAGGCTATTGTTTTTCTTTTTGATAATAGGGCAACCAAAGGTGGAGATGCCGCTGTTCAGGCAGTCGGAGGGTTCAAATTCCTCGTTGACTCCATTTTACACAAGCAGTACCGTTATCGGAATTTAAGAAGTCGTTGGAAAGGGAAAAGATATGCTCCGAAAGTTATTATGTTGGTGGCGAACAAAGCAGATGAATGGTGGGATGACCCAGCAAACATCTTATGGCAACAGCAACGACTTGGAGAGCACCGTATCTTTGATGCGTTCAGAGACGACCTCATCCGTTTACAAAAAGCGGGTATTCCTACGAAGAGGGGAATGATGGCGACCAAGATTGGTTGGAATGTAGAGAATACAATGATTGATTTATTGACATAGGTGACTAAGATGATGCGACTAAGAGGATATGGGAATGTACCACAGAGTGATGCGAACTTGGCTAACATGAGTCAGTCGCACTTGGTAGCCCTTGGGCAACAAGGTAACGCCAGTCATGAGCAGTTGCTTGAAATGCAGGCGGCACAGCAAGGTATGCAAGAGATAGCAAAGCAGAACATTGAAGTTCCAAAGGTCAATTTCTACCCAAGTAGGCACCCTGATGCAAGAAAGGCAAGAAAGCAAGATATTCGTAGTGCAAGGAAGTTACTCAGTCCTACTAAAAGAGGATTCTTTAATCCACTAAGGTGGGTTTGGGGAAGGAAGTACCGCTATAATCGCCAAAGTAACTTGTGCGTCATTGACGGTTGCGACTGCGAAGAACTCATCAAGTACGATAATCTTTATGCTAAAATCACCGATGAACAATCCGGTAAGAGTCTTTGGGAAATGTACTGGAAAAATCCGGTTACTCAGTCTCCCGAAGCATTCGTAGCAAGAGAACAAGTAACGAATGGTCGGAAGATGAAAGGAACTTATTGCCCTGAACACTTACACCTGTATCACTTATTGTGCAAATGGGAAGGCGAGGCTGATAAAGACCACAACAAAACCAAGACGGGCTTAAAAGAAATGATGAAGAAAGGAGTATCTACGGTAGCAGTCCCTATCGCTATAGTCAAAAAGAAGGACAATACTCCTGAATTGCTGAAGAAGTACGAACCGTTCTTTATGCAATTAGAAAAAGACTCAAAGAAATACCCCGGTATCAACTTACTTCATTACAAAAACCCGGAAACAGGAATCAATGATGTGACCATGATTGTCTTTGATTTACGACTGTTTCAGCAAGAGATGGGCAATATGAGTCCTACTTTGTCGGACGCCATCAGTCAACTCGGTATTATGCAACATCCGGTACCAAGTGCCGTGCAAAGTGCACAAACTCTACCCCAAGAGATAACCAATGGTGTTATCAATCACGAGGGCCTCCCACAGACTGACCAAGGTATGTTTACCCAACAAGGTGTATGAAATGTTATTTGGAAATGGACAACAACAAAACACTGGTGCTTTGAACTTAGGAGCGCAGGGTGTAGGTAATCCCACCGGGGCACAGATGAACCCTTTTGCTCCTCAAGGCGGCATGATGCATCAAGCGCAGGGTAATGCGTTTATGGGCGGAATGATGAACGGCGCAGGTATGCAACAGGGTATGATGGGACAACCTATGCAACCCCCTTCCGAAATGGAAATACAAATGGCTATTCTCAGAACGCTTTCTCCTATTGACCGCTTTGTAGCAGGTTCGGGTATGGCTACTCTTTTGCAGATGTTCAATGACCTCGTGAGTTTTTCGGTTCTTGAGATTCTTAAAAATGCAGAGTTTGTCATTGATGACAAGGAAGGTAAAATGAAGATGGACATTGCTTCTTTGCCGAGTAATCTACAGACGATGAGTGCCGAGAATGTCACCGGTCAATTCAATTCTTTGCAGATGATAAGTCAACAAAATATACAGCAGGCTGAAATGCAACAACAACAGATTGCGGCATTTGCTCAGCAATCCGTGATGGGCGGTGCTTTGAATGCCGCACTGACCAACGATGGCTTCTTAGACAAGGCTGGCGGTGCCGCTGGTAACTTTATGGGCCGAATGATGGGAACAAGGTGAGATTGATGAGAGATTACAATGCATTTAGCGGCCTTTCAAATACGGCTATGGAGATTTTTGCTCCAAGAAAGAGCGTCATTGTTGATATGATAATGGTTCAGTTACTGACCATCATTGTGACACTCTGTACTTTACTCCTAACTTCCGGTGGTAAGATGGGAAGCAACACGATGGCTTACCTTGTTGTAGGTTTATTCGGTGCTTTCTTTATGCTGACCGGTATTTATTCCCGAATCTCTGAGATTTAGTGTCGGTACATGTCTTCCCCACTTTTTCAAGGGGCATTCACTTGACGATAGCCCTGCTTTGACTCTCATTTGACAACCACATTCTGTGCATCTGTAGTTTTTCCAACTCGGACAACCTTTACAGATACTCAGCCTGAGTTCTTTTACATCGTCAGGGGCATACTTTCTGAGTGCAATGTCTCTACCAGCCCTTGATAGGCTCTTTGCGGTCTCTATAGAGACGGGCACTCCCATGATTTTGGGCTTTATCCTCGGTAACTTCATCAGTTTTCGCAGGTCTTCTTGTTCAAAAGGGTTATTGATGCCTGCCTCTTCCGACATATTATGGGAGGGGCTCGTCAGACAAAAAGAAGTTGTCCATTTTGTCAACACGACGACCGTGATGCACTGGAACAGAGCATTGTTGACGGGGTTGCAAACTCTCAAATTATGGACAAAGACATGGGTTGGAGGACAAATACAGCCGAGCGTCACATGATGAACCATGTAGGTGACTATCATTCCACTGCGAATCATGCATGTGTCGTCTGTACCAGTGACAACCGTAAAGAGTTAGAGGTTGCTTACTTTGAAGGAGACCGTAGCAGTGAAGATATTGCTACTGAGTTAGAATGCAGTGAAGATTCAGTATACAGACACATGAAGCAACACTTCCAACCTCTTGTCAAAAAGAGTTCTGCGGCCATCGTTTCTGTTAAAGTGGGTGCCGAGATTGATATTCTTAGGGACAATGTACAAGGTCTTAATGGCAAACTGGCGCAGTACATGGCCGAAACTAACATTCATGACGACGGAGTTATCAGTGACATGGTAAGGCTTCACAAGGAAGTACGAGAAACACTCAAGGACCTAACCACTTATCAGGAAAAATGGGCCGAACCTACTACAAATGTCGCCAATAACACTATCAATGTCCTCAAAGTTGAATTAGGCAAAGAGAGTCCCGATGTTTGGAAGCGGGTCAAAGCCAGCCTGCTTGCCGACGCTGACGGAACAGTGGATGAAGACATTCTTGACATACTATGAGGTGATATGAATGCCAGCCACAGGTTCCGACACTCGTATGTACGCACCTCGTAGTGAGTCTAATCTTGGTTATTCCAAGGATGATGACGACTACGGACACGGCGTTGGTGACCCTGAGCAGATGGAACAGGTCCGTGACAATAAATTGGCGGAAAAGGAAAAGACATCGGTAACCGAAGACCTTCCTCATTTGCAATTGTCAATTCCCAAACCTGAGCCTCCGATGATGCCTCCAATGCCGGAAGAGGAAGAAGAACCTCCGATGATGGACGACCAGTTCAATGAGGGTCAGCAGTTTGGCGCACAGACTGGTATGCCCGACATGGGTAACCTCAGCATCGGTAACGCTACAGGTACTATGCCAGCACCCGGTGGTATGCTCGCTACGGGCGAGCCAATGAACGATGCTTGGAGTAGTTTGTTGAAGGAAAACTCTCCACATGAACATGATGTTGGTGACGGTACGGATGAATCCGCAAAGCAGTATTTTGACGAGAAAGTAAGGCCCGAAGTAATGAATCCCGACACCCCAAGACCGTATGCGCTGATGGACAACAAGAAATTAGAAGAAAGAATGCAAAGGATGGTCAGTGGGCTTGAGCCACTTGATGAGGATTTGGCTGATGAACGCAACTACCGAATGGTTGAAAACGATTTGAATGGTCAAGGTAGTGTTATTTCCGACGCTGGTTTTGACCGCTCTTTCCAAGATTTACACAGAAGTGACCCAATGGACAACGCTTGGTCTTCGTTGATGAAGTCCAAGTTGGACGACATGGGCTCGGCCAAGGATAAGAGTTGGAGACAGCCTCAGTTTGAGATTCAGCCGGGTGGTGCAGAGGCCAAGACCGCTAATCCTCGCAGAGCAAAGCGAGTTTCCCGTAACATCTCGCCTGCAAAGAAAAGAGGGCTGGACCGCTCACCTCTCAGTGTCCACCGAACTCACTTGGGTGTTGAGACCAAACAGCCTCTCAGGTTGTTCCCGCAGAAGTACGGACAGCAACAGGCTACCCAATCCCGAAGAAAGTTGATGGGGAATGTCCCACAGATTCCTTCCAGTCACGGAATAGGTGCAGAGACAGATTACAATCCAAGAACCCCATCTATTGCTGGTGGCGGCGGTGCCGGTATGAAAATGCCCAAAGAGCCAAGGATGCGAGGCCAGTCGTTTGCTAAATCCATTGAACTCATCAAGAGCGACATGGAAGAAGTGCGAAAGAAAATGAACTACATGCAGTTTACACAGATGCGTAGACTGATGCGAGACCTCAAAGATGCGTTGGAGCGCAAAGACAGAAGCAAGAAAGGAGCAGTCTCCAGCGGTCCCGGTGAGAAAGGAAAGGCAGGTCACCGAGAAGCACAGAACAGTACCACGAGACCCGAAGGTGCAACAGAAGACTTGGAGAACGACCCGAAGAATTGGGGCGCACCATCAACTCTGTTTGCCGCCCCCGGTAGCGGGAGGGTTGGTTGATGTGGAAAGTTCACTTACCTGCTACCAGTCATCTGCGTAAAAGCGTACAGTTCTTCGGAACAAATCACTTTCTCCGAGCATTGAATGCTCCTATTTTGAAGTCCGCAGGGCTTTCTTTTGATGGTGAACTTGCACACGGCTGGGCTCCGACCGACCAAGGGCTCAGCGATGACCCCGAAACACATGACCACCCGCCGTTTAATCACCACCCAAAGACCGGTGAACTCATTGACGGAGGGCTTCACCCGATTGATTGGGTCCATAGGCAACTGATGAGAGACTTTGGACTTGACCCAAGGGCGTCTCAGTCTATTATGCAGGAATCCATTGACCTCTACAACAAGCGTCACGATAACATACATGGTCAAGGGCAGTCCAATCATACTTTGCCTAACTTTGACAGTGCCCAATGGCGCAAAGTACACGCTGGCCCGCATTACAAAAATGAGATAAACACACATGCGAGACTTGTCCGGGGTGCAGAACCAACACACGAAGGCGGTCCACGACCTCTCCTCACCTATGCTCTGAACAAAAACAACACCGAAGAAACTCCCGGCTCGGCAAAAGGTAGGTGGATTGACAGTGGTTTTATTCATTTTAACCGAGAACTCGGTGACATACTCATGGGAAAATACAAAGTTGACCCTAAGATGGTCAAGGGTCTGAGGTATGTTCGGAACACTGCTCTGCTCCCCGGTGACCTCAGTGGTGGTCGTGTACAGTCAATTAGTCCCAAAGATTTGGAGAAATACAATCAGACGGGTCAATTACCTGACCATTATTTGAACGATGCACAGCAAAAGACCTTGGCTGATAACAGAATGCACCCCGAAGTGCACCCCCACCAACTCGCACAACTTTTACCCCCGGAGGCTTTTAGGTTGATGCGGGCTGGTGGACGACCGAGGACTGATGGTGTCGGCGGTCTTACTCCTGAAAGGGTAACTGATTTACTCACTCAAGTTGGATTAGAAGACAAGTACGACGACGAACAAAAGAAACTACTGGCTCGTTCGGCAATTATGCGCCTCCTGTTTCAAGAAAAGTCACACGGTATCAATTCTAAGAGCGGAAGGGGTGTAGGTGAAGAGTTTAGGAATATGGTAGCCAATCGTTTAGATTCGCACCATACAGACGAGACTCATGCTCTTCACGCACAACACTCTAAGGGTGGCTCAATGACAGCCAATGTGCCCTTCGCTCGTAGTGCTTATATCAGTGCCGAAGCGTTGGTCGCTCACATGAGCAATACCGCTGGTAAGTTAATGGCCCAAGGTCTTTCTCAAGAAGAAGCCCTTAATCGGGTACTCACGGACTTTAGAGGTGACGAAGCAGAAGACCCCCCGCACAGAGAACTGGTACAAGGTGCAATCAACGACTTGATGGGAGTCACGGGGCACGAGCGTTTCAGTTTCGGAGACATACCTACGAGCGAACAAGACCACGGTCTTCGCACACCCATTCCTGAATTTGGATATGTGGAGGCACCTGCCCACTGGCAAAATCGTATTTATGCCGGAGAGACCGCACTTGCTCCTCACGGTGCTTCACGAAGAAATGATATGATGGGCAATGCCGGTGTAGTACCCGACGGAATGGGAGGCGGAGCAGGTATGGGCGGAGAACCTGCACCTGCGCCACCAATGGCGGGTAGTCCGCCACCAATGGCGGGCGGTACGGTTGGTGTCATGCCGACTCGTATGGCTTCGCCTGCTGAACAAGCGTTCCAGCAGAGAGCAAATCTTGACCCTCAGCAAAAATTCTTTGACACCACGACAGGGGAGTTGGTACAGCAAGTACCGATTCAGCAAAGTTACGATGTACTCACAGGTATTGACCTTATTCAGAAGAAGATGGGCTACTTTGATGGCTTCCTACGAGGTGAGTTTTGATGGATAAGGTTCTCGTTGTGAAGGCCATTGAGCCTAATTACAACACTCTCAGTGGTGGCCCTCCTGTCATGATGGTAGGCGGTGGTCGCAGGCGTGGTGGCGACGAACCAGTTGGTAGGACACTTAGAGAACGAGCAGGAGGAGCCGCTGGAGGTCTTGTTGGAGTTCTCGGCGCACTTGGTGGGCAACATCGTAGTCTTGGTGGATTGGTTCAGTCAATGATAAGCGGTGGAGCCCAAGGTAAAGCACTCGGTGGTGCGCTCGGTAGGAAGTTCGTAGGAAGGACAGGTCAGCGTAGAGCCGACATCCGAGAAGGTCGCCGCCAACAAAGTGCACAATCCAATGCTGAAATGGCGGAAGATGTCAGAAACCGAGGCCGTGGTATGGGCTCACGCCTCAATCCTTACGCTACTTATGCCGGAGTTCGTCGGAGATTCAATCCTGATTTCCAATCAGGTAGTGAAAGACTTGAGAATATGGGCTTTAATCCATTCGCCGCTGTTAGGCGCAGTAACACTGCTGTAGAAGAAGCGGAGCAACAGGGACTTGACCGTACCAATTTAAACAACCGCTCAAGAATTCAGGCGCAACAACAAGTTGGAGAATATGGAGCAGGGCGGATTGCTGACGCACGGAACCAAGCGCAACGAGCGGCGAATGCACAAAAGACGGCGAGGAGCAAGGCACAGGGTACTCAGTTTGGCGAAGAGGACCGTCAATATGCCGAACAGTATCGTAATTTAAGAGAATCACTGGTGGCTATGGGAGTCCCTGAGCAAGAAGTAGAACAGCGTATGAATGCATTTAATCAACAAGCAAAGGCGCAGGGTTACAGAGTTGACCCGCAACCTACCTCCAATGACCCGACACAAGGTGGAACGGTGGCTGTTCAGGCTGACGGGACACCACTTGCCCCTACCAAGGTCGCTGTGCAAAGCACGGTAAATACACCCAATCCTTCGTCAGCCAGTGCCGATAAAGAAATTTTACAGGATGAGACCGTTGCTCAGCAAGAACTCGTGAAAGTCGGTACGAACCATACCGGAGAATACGGCGGTCGTTTGGCTTTACCCGGCTCCGGTCAAACCGGACAGGAAGAAGAGGAGAGTCCTGAGAACATTCAGCAACGGGAAGCGGAGCAACCAGCGGGTAATCAGCAGAGCACTGTTGGCGTGGTTGACAACATGCGACCATCACTTGAACGGATTCAACGAGAACGACAAGGTGGTAATTGATGGCTGATGTCAATCAACTCATCCGTGACATGGACATGGAGATGTCCAAGAAGTCGTTCGCTTACTTCTTCACTGAGATTCTTGAATTTGAATTGTCACACCACCACGAACAGTGGCTCAAGGGTTTGAATGAGAACAAATACTACTGCGTTAAGGCGTCCCGTGACCACGGCAAGTCTGTCTTTTTCATGAGTTACGCTCTGTGGCTGGCGGCATTCAATCCCAATACGCATGTCATGGTGTTCAGTCACTCTCTTGAGCAGACCTTGGAACACATGCGATTTATCAGAGGTAACATTGAGTCTTCTGATATTCTCAAACATCTTAAGCCACAAGGGAAACCTTGGGCCAAATCTTACTTTGAGTTCACTAACGGTAGTCGTATCATGGCCAAGTCGGTCGGCGGTGCTACTCGTGGTTTCCACCCTGATGTTGTCGTCTGTGACGATATTCTTTGGGGTACCACAACAGGTGAACTGCAACGAGCGGCTGATTGGTTTTACACCGTTCTTCTACCTGTGCTTCACCACACAGGGCGATTGATGATGGTAGGTACACCGTTCAGTTACAATGACCTGTATGCCGAATTGGAAGACAAGGACACCTTTACTGTAGAAACATATCCTGCTATCAATACCAAAGGAGAGGCACTTTGGCCTCAGCGGTGGGACCTTGCGGCTCTTAAACAGCGTGAAGAATCCATGCCTGCTATCAAATTCGCTCGTGAATATCTCTGTGAGCCAATTCACGACATGTCCAGTATGTTCCCAATGAGTCTGTTGGAAAAGGCCCGTGACCCTACGCTTACATTGATGAGGAAAGCAGAGCAAGAATACGACGATAACGGCGAGCCCATTGGTATATTTGGTCAACACTTCATTGGCTACGACCCTGCAATTTCTTCTGACAAGAACGCTGACTACACTGCAATGACGGTGATGCGTATGCTACCGGGAGAAGAGACCAAGCAACTTATTCACACCGTTCATGAGAAGGGACTGTCTTCTATGGCTCAGAAACGAATGATGGTGACTCTCAACAGTAGGTTTCAGCCTGACCTCATTGAACTTGAAGGTAACAATTTCCAACGAATGCTTGAGGCTGAACTACGAGAGATGGCTTCGGACATGCCGATTAAGATTTTCATGACGACGAGAGCCAAGAAAGAGTCCATGTTCATGAGTTTACTGCTCGCATTTGAGCAGGGACACATTAAGACTCCTTGGGGAGACGAGAAAAGTAAAGAATTCACAAGAACGCTTGAGACAGAACTGAGTAGGTTCGGTATGCAGAAGAACGGCAGGTTGGAATCTGTCGGCAGTCACGATGACTTGGCTGTCAGTGTTGCTTTGGCGAACTGGGCTACAAAGGAATTCAGAGGTACGATTGTGCTTCTTGATGACTACCTTGAAGGCGTTGACAAATGGTTTGGTGATGTACCTCAACGAAGTGTCGCAGGAGCATCTTGGTTCACGCAATGATTAAGTGACACCAAAAGTTGGGTGATACTATGTGGCCGAGTCTAAGTGTGGGTAGTCCGTATTTGTCAGTTGACATGGGGCATGATATTCTCAATACCATTGCCTCTAATTTAATGGCGCATCCAAATGTAGATGCTACCATTGCTAAATCCATTGCGTCACAGTCTATGCTGGTGACAGAAGAGGATATACCTACTCCGCAGTATGCTTCGTTTTCACCTACCGGCGAAGGCTGGTTTGAAGACAAACTCGGTAAGAGTGCTAACAGTGTTATTCGTGATTTGCGAAAGGCAAGAAGAGTTTTCAAAGAAGATAAGGGTGAGATTGACAGCATTATCGCCAGCGTCAGGGCTCTCAAGAGTATGGAGGTTGACGCTACGCTCGCTAAGTTAGACTGGTCCAACCCTTATGCAGACACGATGAGGAAGATGGGCCTGTCCAATAAAGACCTTAGAGCATTGCGTCTGTTTGGAAATACAAGAAAAGCCAGCCTTGTGAGAGCCTGTAATCTTTGGGATAATGCCGAAGGCTCTCTTGCTAAGTTGGACGAGTTCCAAGATGTATGGGGCGACGAAGAGCGCAATGCTTGGGTCGGTGCTATGAAACAGAAACAAGACGCTCGTAAGGTTTGGAGAAACGCTCTTCATCAGTTTGACAATCTATCCAAGGAACAGCAAAAATGGATGAATCTTGCTAAAGAAGAACTAAAGGAGAAGGGTGCTATGAAAGCCCGAACTGTTGCTCAGAATCTTATAGAGAAAGGGGTACCAAGACTTAACGCAACAAGGCTTTCAAAACTCCTCAATATGTACGGTGAAGAAGTCAACATCGTCAAAGCCCATCGCAAAGGTGAATACATGTGTCTTGACAAAGACGGCCTCATCATTAAAGACCATTGGGCTTACGCCGCAGGGTTCCTTGATGCAGATGGTTATACGGCCATCACCGAGAGAGGCGAACCAAGGGCGGGCTTTATCGCTACAGGGGACAGGGGAAGAATGCACTGCGAAGAATTGCACAAACACATAGGTGCAGGTGTCTTACAACTTGACCAAAAAGTATACTCTAATAATCAACGAAGTCAACACCGTGTGAGTTTCTACGCTAAGGATGATTTGAATAAATTACTGAGTAATCTCACTCCTCATTTACGGATGAAGGACATGCAGGCAAAGGCTGTGTTAGCCTTTATCGGAGAAAAAGACCCTGTGAAGAAGACACGGTTGAAGCGTTTCGTGCAGTTCTCTAACAGAGACGGAACAACCAAAGGTAAGGAGTCCCTGCGAGAATGGGGAGTAGACCGAGATACAGTCATAAGTTGGGCGGAGGATTTGTAATGACAGAAAAAGGTAGAGTAGGAAGATTGCTGGAGTCAATTGCTAATCCATTCCGCAGAAGAACGACTCCTGAACCACAGATGCCTCTTTGGACGACGGGTATACAAGAACCTGTACTGGCGCAGGGCATCACCATACCTGCTCTTTATGCAGTGGCCAACGAGAACCTTATTTTGAGGACTGTACTTACTACACTACAGCAAGAAATTTTTCGCAGAGGCTACTATTGGGAAAAGAAATTCAACAAGAAATGTCAAGCCTGTGACGCTGAATTTCAGCACGACATTAGTGAATGCAAAGACTGCGGCTCTACCGACATGGTAGAGCCTGACCCAAATCAACTGGTCTATCCAAGATGGTTACTTGACCAGCGTAACTCAATGGAGCAGACATTTATGGATGTCCTGAGAGAGATTGAATACGACCTCAATATCACAGATGATGCATTCCTCATTCTTATCAAAGAGTATTTCATTGACCCTGAGACCAACGAAATGGCCTTCTATCGTGTCAAAGAAGTCGTAAGAGGCGACCCTATCTTTATGCGGATTATCGCTGACAAGAGAGGAGTAAGAGGCGGGCGTTTCAGAGTTTGTCCTATTCACAGGACAGAAGTCAAGTCGTACTCAGAAGAAGAAAAGCAATGTCCTACATGTGGTACAGATATGGAAGATGTTCACCATGTCAACACTGCCGGTAGCGGTAAGACTCAGTATTATCTGAAAGGTGAGGTCATACATGTCAGTAAGTACCAGCCATCTAAGTTGTACGGAAGGTCACCTGTTTCTACATTGTGGCGACAAGCCATGACTCTGACAGCCATGGACAATTACATGTACACTGCGTACTCAAAGCGGAGAATACCACGAGGTATTCTCAGTATCAACACCGACAACCTTGAGTCAATGAAAGCATTTTGGAAGGCTACTGATGAAAAACTTGAGCGTGACCCCCATTACATTCCTAAAATCGCCACAGAAGGTAGCGGTAAGGGCGGTGTCAACTGGGTCAAACTTATGGACAGCCTTGAGGAGATGCAGTACATTCCTGCTCGTGACGAAATGCGTCAGAGAATAGCCGCTTTCTATGGTGTCTCCAATGTGTTCATGATGGACACTGGTAAGTCAGGTGGTTTGAATAACGAAGGTATGCAGATTCTTGTTACCAATCGTTCGGTTGAGTTCGGACACAAAGTTTACACCGACCACTTGTTCCCAAGAATGTCGGAACAGATGGAAGTTACTGATTGGAAACTGACACTTTATCCAAACGAAGAAGAAGACGAAGTAACAAGGCTACGGAGAGACGAGATGGAAGTCAACATCGCTCAGAGAATGATGATGCTCGGCTTCAAGCCTACTCTTGTTGAAGATGCTAACCGTGATATTCGCTTCATCTACAAACAACCTGACCCTGCCGAGCAACCACAGCAAGGCGCACCGGGCGGTATGCCTCCCGGTATGCCTCCCGGCGGCGGAATGCCCGGTATGCGTATGGGTGGAGGTATGGGGACACCCGGAGCACTACCAAGTCGTAACATTCCTCCGCAGTTGGCCGCTCGTATGGCTCAACAGGCACAGGCTGGTATGCCTAACCCCGGTGGGGAAGGTATGGGCTTACGGAACAGAGGGCCAGCGAGCCCTCAGAATCGTAGCAGTATGGGAGCAGGTGCCCCGTTTTCAAGCGTCCAGCAAAGGGGCTCAAGTCCAAGTGGAGTTGAACAGGCTGGTCAGAGCATTATAGATGCGAGAAACCCAAGAGGGGCTTAGGAACATTAAAGTCAAGTGGTGTATTGGGGAATCAACATGGACTTGAAGAAACTTGACCCGATGGCGAGAAAAATGCGCTCTCATGTAGATGCATTCTATGACGCTCTTGAGAAGCAAGACGGCATCACCGCAAGAACTCACATCAGTGAAATTATGAAATATGCAGAATATATCAACGGAGATATAGAGGCTACTGTCAAAAAGGCCGATGAATCAATTTCAGGGATTAACGACATCTATGTAGGTGGCGTCCCTGTGAGGAAGATGAACGAAGTTCAAACCGTTCACACCGGTACAACAAATGTCCTCCCCGGAACCGTCCGTACCAGCAGATTCGGTACCATTAACCGCCGACTGAGCAACCGAACACTTTGAGGTGAGACTGTGACAGAAGAGAGAGAAAATGTTGCAGAACGCTTGATGAGTGCGTTGATTACAAAGATGGAAACAATGGATGCGGGCCTTAAGGACTTGCAAGCCGAAAACAGAGAGTTGAAAAAGATGGTAGCCAACCCTACACTTATGTTGAGAAAGGCTGGCTTTGTGTCCGTAAGTACACAGCGTCCTCAAGATGTATTGACTGATGGGTTCAGAGGAGAAGTCCCTGACTCTATTGTCCTGAAAGGTCAGGATGGAAGCAATTTGGAAATGCCTCAAAGCAATGCCGACTTCCACAGTATGGATTGGTCTGAAATCCATGCACTTGCTGACCAAGCAAAAGACACCGGTACATTCGGTAACCAAATGGGAATGGAGTGATTAGATGAAACCAAGATTTGAACTCGCAAGTAATGAAGCATACGAACTACTCAAGGCGGCAAAAGCACTTGAAGACCGAATCGCCAAGAAGGAAGGTAGTATGCCTGACTACTCCGGTCAAGAAGAAGGGTCGGAAGTTGGCCATGCAAGGTTTGAAATTCAACCGTCCGGCATCCCTAACGCTTTTTACAACACTAACAATGTCGTTCCTGCCGTGGAAGATGTGACCAACAAAGGTGCTATCTCTGAAAACAGCAACATCTTGACTGAAACTTCTCCTTATTACCCAACTGCTTTCAGCACTACGGGTGCTCTTGAAAACTTCACAGGCGGCGACGGGCCAAAGATGAGTGATTTGAAGAAGTCCGTTGACCGAATCTCCAGCCGTCTAATTTGAACGGCTGGTGGTGTTAATGCGAGAAGGTCCACTGGAAACACTTGACAGGCACAGAGGAACTTTCCTCAAGTCCCTTTTGGACGGAATCGGTAAGTTTGATGCTGGTGCTGAGTTTTATTTCTCTGCTATCAATGCAGAGCGTAGTGGTTATGTTCTCAGCCCTCATGACGAGTCCCTCCTCAAGATGTTTAACTCTGTTATCAGAAAAGCCGACGAGCAACAAATAACTGGTCCATCGGCCTCTTATGACCTCAATCAAGGAACTGCCGACGAAGACATGACAGGCTCTGCTGGATTTCAGCAAAGTCAGATGTCGTATGTCATGGGTCACGGGGCAGGTATGAACCTTTCACCAAATCCGAGTTACCAAGAACAGAGAATAATATCTCCTGAACCGGGACAGACCTTATCGGGTCGTCAATTTGAGATGAGAGATGGGCACGAAGACGACCCTTATAGAACGCATAATTTCCTCGGCTCGGACATGAACCCGTTGCACGGTAATACCCATGACATCGTTGGTGACTTCTATGTTCATCCCGATGACCCTAATCCTGAGAACTGGCAGAGTCAAAAGGACCACCATAAAGAAGACAAGTGGGAACAGTTCATCAAGGATAATCCTGAATATGATTTCCTTCATAATAAGTTTCATTACGGTCCACTTGATACAAACCACTCAACCAATCATAAATTTTACGAGCATGACTACCTTAATTGGTCAACGAACAATGCGAGTGAAATAGATAAGTTACGCTTGTCTTTGGAAGAGCAAGGGTTGGATGAAAATCAAATTGAGCATGAATTGAGAAAGGCACACATCAACGAGAAGAAAGCCGAGTGGAAAGAAAATCTCGGCATGATGGATTACTTCTTCGGCATGGAATGGCTCACTCCTGAACAAAGACATGATGCTTACGAGCACATGAAGAAAAACGGTGCGAATCCCGAAGAAGCGTTTCGTACAAACACACATAATGGTAATCCAAACTGGATGCCGAGGCTCATTAGGAACTTTCACCAAAGGTTTTCAGGTCTCTATGACCACTGGGTAAAACATGCACCAACTCCCGGTAACGGTATGCAAATCAAACCTATTGCGTTGCCTGCCTCTGCGGTAGAAGTCGCTCCTGAAATGAACTGGGACACCATGAGAAACCACAATTCACCGGGCAAAGTCAACTCTTGGGAAAGAGCAGTTAAACATTATAACGAAATTGCTCGTGATTATCACATACTAAACGACTCTGAAAATAAGTACAAGCCTTTGTCAACGGCTCAGACACTTCGGGTTACGAATACCGTTGACGAATTCGGACAGCCTCGGCGTGAACTTGAAGTTGTTCCTATCAGACAAGTAGATACAAAAGGCTACGCAAAGGAATACTATCCCGGCTACGAAGTTATGAAACTCATGCTTGGAATTGATGACGACCATCAACTTTACCCAAAGGGCGAACATCCTCTTTGGGGAAGGGCTTGGGATGGACCTGAATTCACACAGGACGAGATTGACACCATCTTTGAAAGAAGAGCAGATGAGGCCAAGCGGCTGGCGGGTATAGGGAGAATGGGTAGAACCCATGGTCCTATGAATTATGGATTCGCCATGGACCCAAACGACTATGACTATCTTGACGACCACGAAACAGCGGCTACACACTGGCACTTACCTTTCGCTGGTAGAGGTGGACTTGGTAAGCACCCAAACGAATTGTTTAACTTAATTCACCACCATACACTTTCTTACAAAGAGAAAGAGGGGAAGCCGTCTGACTCATTTGACGCAAGTGCCTATTATGGAGAAGGTGCTTTACCGGA
>Ga0222716_10001832_pt1 | contig 17554 bp, 12 predicted proteins | sample C33_13DmetaG_FD_165044 | JGI IMG/M metagenome (GOLD analysis project Ga0222716, IMG submission 165044) | Estuarine water microbial communities from San Francisco Bay, California, United States - C33_13D | ecosystem: Environmental > Aquatic > Marine > Unclassified | place: USA: California... | reverse complement strand
GGAGATGCTACGCCTCTCGAGCACGGTTCATCACCTTGGCATGGCTACGCACTCCCCGGGACCTATACCGTTACGCTGACGGTCCGAGACGCCTTTGGAACTGGAGACGTCATGCGTCAATCCTTTACTGTCGTCGTTGACCATCCTCCTGAAATTACTGAGATCTACTTGCCCGAAGATATCTTTGTTGGCTCATCAAACTCTTTCTCAGCCAATGTGTCGGACTATGAGTCCGGATCGGAAATGGAAATCTATAGAGACTTAGATGTCAATGATGGTTCCATCATGGAACGTGACGAGCGAATCCTCACGGAATACTCGGTGCGGTGGGATTTCGACATTGAAGTTGATGCGGACGAGAACGGTAATTCTCAGGACGATTGGACTGAACCGATTGCTGGCTCATTGGTGAGGGCCATTTACACCTACGAAGAGGTCGGATACTACACCCTCTTGGTAGAGGTATGCGATGGATTGGGTCAATGTGCTACACTCACCGAAGATGTTGAGGTAGTCCCAGAACCAGAAGGTCCTCCCTCACTGTCAGATTTCAGCGCAGACGAATGGAAATCATGGCTTGCCGATGCCGGTTCGGAACTTGCAACATTCATTGGACTGATCGTCGTCGCCCTGGTCCTTGGATGGCTGGTCATGCGAGAGCCAAGTGTCTTGGAAGAGGAAGCCAAAGAAGCAGCAGAAACCTACACTGACATCGAGCATGTTGAATCTCAAGGTGGTTTGCTGGGCATGGACCATCACATGCCGCCACCGGCGCCAAAAATACTCTCAAAAGATGAACGTAGAAGTGATGAAAGTGGCTATGTCAGGCCGCTTCGTCGCCGATGAAGCGACATGTCCTAAAGCCGCCTCCGTTGGTAACGATGTGGTGAAGTGGTGCGTAAGGTCTCTTTTTTCCTAGCCGCCGTGCTTCTCATGCCACTTCTTGTGAGTGGGCAATGGAGCATCAAGGCTCAAGCAGCAACAGGTTGCTCAGGTGAAGTTGAACCCGTGCGCTGGAATGAAACAGTCCACCGCCACGCCATGGTTCCAAATGAGGTCTGGTTTTTCGATGATGAAATGTTTGCTCCAGGAGATCTCGGGGACGGGGATGAAAAAGAGCCACCTGCCGAGCAAACGGATTCCTCGTCAGAGGGCCAAGGTCCTGAGGAGTCTTGGATGTACAATCCAACCTGGCCTCTCCCCGCTCTTGAACCGTTGACCTCTGGCCACTACATGAGTATGGAAATAGGTAATGACAGCGTTGGAGCCTTGCGTTTCAATCTATCAAGTGATTACAGGACAACCTTTTGCGTAACATTGCAGAGTATCGAAGACGGCGTGAGCACGCCTGTTGAGGGTGATGTATACTTGCTGACCACTTCTCAATACCGTCTTTATGAAGAAATCTATGATATATCTCATAATTCCTACAGCTTTTGGGATGATTTTGGAGTTGATGAATTGAATGCATTGAGCGACATCCCTCCAGAATGGAGGAGTTTCAGCCCTGCAGGATGGCAAACATATCGCGACGTCCATCAATACGAACAGACTTCTGAGGTGACGTTTTCAGTTTCGATGGATGGCCCAGAACTCTACTCGTCTCTCTTTGGAGGGTCAGAATGGCAGGATTTCTATCTGGTCGTGGATACGTGGGACAACACGCATGATGGTGATGCACCAGCACCCGAGACAAATGTAGTTGCAGATGTGACGGTCATGCCAACTGAGCGCACGCTCATCTTGCCCCCATGGACCGTCCCTCTGGTCTTCTTTGGAGCAATGGCTGCTCTCATTGCCACGCCATTCATCTTGAACAGCCGGTACATGAATGCAGGCATGGGCGACTCAAACGATGAAGCAACCACGACGGTCCCACTCATGGAGCAACGAGCCATGGACGTCCACGCAGAGGACGAATAGGGCTAGATTCAGTATTCCATCAATGTCCAAGCATTCTTGAGATCACGGATGTTCACAAGACCCTTGTTGGAGAGTTTGAATTCAGAACGGAGCGTGGCGTACACCATTGTTTGGCCCAATACCGGGGCATGGAGTCGTGCCCAGTCGCCACCGTTGCCCAAAGCCATCAGAGAGTAGGTGTGGCTTGAATCCTTCAATTCATGACATGCTTCTACGATTTGCAGCGCATCTTGATGGTCGTTAACAGTTCCACAGAACTTGAACATCTCGCCTTCTTTGGAGTGTTCAGCAACCATTGCCGTCAATTCATCAGCGCTGGGAGTCGTGCTTGTGTCGTGAATGGAAGAGATGACTTGTACGTTATTTGATGCAGCAAGGTCAAGCAATTCGGTGCGAACTCCTTCAGGAATCGACAATTCAAGGTCAACAGATTTCACCGTTGAAGTGATTCCTTGGCGAAGAATTTCATATCGCTCCTCATCAGCGCCTGGGAAAAACCCACCTTCGTCACGAGGGCGAACGGTGAAGATAACGGGTAGTGGAATACTTTCCTTGATTGACGAGAGGGCTGCGCTGACATCCACGTCAGACATGTCTCGAACATGCCATTCATCCTCTGGAGGCATGACGTGTCGGATTTCTCCATTTTCATCTTCAACCTTGTTGGGTTCGGGCTTCTTGAGGTAGAGTCGATCAAATCGGACTTCAACTAAATCTGCGCCTGCAATGTTTGCACGCGCTGCTTCGTCAGCCATCTCTTTGACAGTTGTACCTTCAAGGGATGCACAAATCTGCGGTTCAGCCATGCATTGCCCACCCGTGTCCTCTTCTTAACGCTCTCGTATCAAATAGTAGCCAAAGCTCGGGGATTTTGGAGTTCAAACATTGGAATATTGTGATGCTCTTTTGGATTCTTAGAAATCATGGTTTTTTCACCTTCTCCGACGCCACAAATTCGCTTTCAATGCGTCGTTTTTGATGGTGAAAAAGAGGTAGGTTTATACCCCTTCATGGTAAGTAGAATTTATAGGGGGGGATGTGAATTTTGAACTCAAATTCTTTCGGCAAAAGCGGCCGATTCCTCGCAAAACCTCTCTCAAAAAATGGTGAATGAAATGTCCGACACATACGACGCAGGAAGCATCCAAGTTCTCGAGGGCCTTGAAGCCGTTCGCAAACGCCCGGGAATGTATCTCGGCGACCCTCACGATGGCTCAGCCTTGCACCATTGTATTTGGGAAGTCGTGGACAACTCGGTCGACGAGCATCTTGCAGGATTCAACGACATCGTCGAAGTCACCCTCCTTCCAGATCATTCTCTCTCGGTTCGAGATTACGGACGAGGCATCCCCGTAGACCTGCACGATGAGTTTGGGATATCGGCTGCTGAAGTCATCATGACCAAACTCCACGCCGGTGGGAAATTTGACAACAGCTCCTACAAGGTGAGCGGTGGCCTTCACGGAGTCGGCGTCTCGGCAGTGAATGCCGTGAGCGAGTGGATGGAAGTGACCATCCACCGAGACGGAACCATCTACCGCCAGCGTTTTGAGGCCGGTGTCCGAGTTACAGAACTCGAAGTTATCGGAACTTGCGACGATACGGGCACTCAGATTTCCTTCAAACCCGACCTGTCCATCTTCACGAATATCACAGAATTCGACTTCGAACAAATTGATACAAGACTGAAGGAAACCTCATTCTTGAACGCTGGTTTGAAAATCGTCATCACCGATGAGAGAGCCGAGGAACAACACGTTAGCGAGCATCATTACGAAGGCGGTATCACGGAATTTGTACGCCAAATCAACGCACGCCGTGAAGTCTTGCATCCTGACCCAGTCCTCATCCAGGGTGAAAAGGTGATTGAAAAGGGACCCGTCACTGTAGAATTGGCCCTTCAGTGGTCTGATGCCTTTAGTGAAAATATCCTGTGCTACACCAACATCATTCGAAATCGAGATGGAGGCACTCACATGTCAGGTTTGAGAACTGCCTTGACAAGTTGCATTAACGGCTATGCAAAGAAGAAGAATCTTCTGAAGGGGGACAACCTCTCTGGTGACGATGTGCGCGAAGGGCTTGCCGCCATCGTGAGCGTTAAACACCCAGACCCGTCCTTTTCATCACAAACCAAAGACAAACTCGTGAGCAGCGAAGTCACTGGCATTGTTCAAACCGTTGTGTATGAGATGTTGAACGAATACTTTGAGGAAAATCCCAGCATCGGGAAATTGATTGTTGACAAGGCCCTTCTCGCCTCAAAAGCCAGAGAAGCAGCCCGTAAAGCCCGCGACCTCACTCGCCGAAAAGGTGTCTTGGAAGGCGGAGGCTTGCCTGGAAAGCTGGCAGATTGCCAGTCAAGAAACCCAAAAGAATGCGAAATTTATCTCGTTGAGGGTGATTCTGCAGGAGGGTCAGCCAAAACAGGACGGGACCGCCGCATCCAAGCGATTCTCCCCCTGCGTGGTAAAATCCTCAACGTAGAACGGCAGATGCACAATGTGGCCAAGGTGTTCCAAAATCAAGAAATTCAGACCATGATTCGTGCCTTTGGAGCCGGAGTTGGCAACAACATTGAGGATGAAGGTGGATTCAATACCGAAAAGTTGCGATACAATAAACTCATCATCATGACAGACGCTGACATTGATGGTGCACACATTCGAACGCTCATGTTGACTTTCCTCTGGCGCTTCATGCGACCTGCGATCGACGGCGGGCACGTCTACATCGCCCAACCGCCGCTTTACCAACTCTCGAAGGGGAAAATCAACAGATACGCCTTCAGCGATGAAGAGCGTGACGACATCATTGATGATTTGAGGGGCGACAACCCCGCTGCGAAAATCGGTGTTCAACGCTACAAGGGTCTGGGTGAAATGAATCCAGAACAACTGTGGGAGACGACGATGAATCCAGAAACGCGTACGATGTTGAGGGTGACTGTCAAGGAAGCCGAAGAGACCAATCGTATGTTTGAAACGCTCATGGGCGAGGATGTCCCCGAACGTCGGGCCTTTATCGAGCGCTACGCTAAGGAGGTGACCAACCTTGACATCTGATGAAGAAACCAATGATCTCGAAGACGGCTCAACGGCATCGGGCGAAAACATCCTCAACCATTCGCTCAATACCGAAATGAAAAATTCCTACATCAATTATGCCATGTCCGTTATTATTGGCAGAGCGCTACCCGATGCACGTGATGGGTTGAAACCCGTTCATCGCAGAGTGCTTTATGGTATGTTTGAAGGCGGCCATACCTCGGAAAAGAAATTTAGCAAATCTGCTCGTTCCGTCGGAGAAGTCATGGGTAAATACCACCCGCACGGAGACCAATCCATCTACGACACCATGGTGCGTATGGCTCAAGAATTTTCACTCCGCTACCCACTTGTTGACGGGCAAGGAAACTTTGGTTCCATTGACGGTGATCCACCAGCTGCTATGCGTTACACGGAAAGCCGCCTGGACCGAATTGCGAAACACATGCTTGATGACATCAACAAAGATACCGTTGACTTCCAGCCGAATTTTGACGATTCCGAACAGGAACCAACGGTTCTTCCTTCTCGCTTACCCAACTTGTTGTTGAACGGTAGCGACGGAATCGCCGTCGGTATGGCCACGCGCATCCCACCCCACAATCTCACTGAAGTTGCGGGAGCAGTCAACATGCACGTGGAACGTATTCTTGAAGAAGGGCGAGAAGGCATGCCAATTATCTCTATAGAAGAATACATGAAGCACGTACGTGGTCCAGATTTCCCGACCGGTGCATCCATTCATGGAATCGACGGTATCGAAGATATGTATGCCACTGGAAAGGGACGGTTCCATGTCCGCTCAAAGTGTGATGTCCTCGATGATGAGAACGGAAAGCGAATCGTTATTCACGAAATACCCTATCAGGTCAAGAAAGCTGACATGTTGGTCCACATCGCAGACTTAGTCAACAAAGAAGTGGTTTTGGGAATCCGTGACATCCGCGACGAATCCTCGAAGGAAGGAATTCGCGTCGTCATTGAAGTCAAAAACAACGCAGACCCTCACGCAGTTTTGAATCAATTGTTCAAGTCTAGCAGACTTCAAGAATCCTATTCAGCCAACATGATGGGCATCCTTGATGGGCGACCGGTGTTGTTGAGCCTTCCCGTGATGATTCACACCTACGTTGAACACCGTGAATCGGTGATTGAGCGTCGCGCAGTGTTTAATCTCGGGAAGGCTCAAGCCCGTGCACACATCTTGGAAGGTCTGGTCAAGGCTCAGGACCGCATTGACGATGTTGTTGCAGTGGGCAAGGCCAGTTCAAGCCGTGAGCAATTTGAGTCGGTCCTTCGGGGCGACGAAACAATGGCTGGTATCGCAGTCTTTGACTTCACCGAGGCCCAGGCAAAAGCCATCGCTGAACGACGTTTGTATCAGTTGAGCCGACTCGATGTGGCCAACGTGATGGCCGAGCACGAGGAACTCAAAGTAAAGATCGCAGACTTGGAAGACATCATCGCTTCCCGCCCCCGCCGTCTTTCAATCCTCAAAGAGGAATTGGCAGAGGTCGTCGACCGTCACGGAGATGAGCGTCGTTCCTTTATCGACCCGATGCCTCTTTCAATGGACCGTGAGGACCTCATCGAAGAGCGAGCGATTGTCATTACGTTAAGCGAAGACAACTACATTCGTCACACGCCAGTGGAAACCTTCCGAACTCAAAACAGAGGTGGCCGTGGCCTCAAAGGCGTCACGACCAAAACCGAAGACACCCCTCAACTTGTGGTCACGTGCTTCAGCAAGGACCGTTTGCTTATCTTCACCGATCAGGGCCGTGTTTACGGGCTCAAGGCTTGGGAAACACCAATTGGCAGCCGTCAATCGCGAGGAAGCCACATTCGTAATTTGCTTGAAAGTCTCCGTGAGGATGAGAACATCGTAACGATTCTGCCCGTCTCAAGAGAATTACTTGAAGAGCCGGACGAACATTACCTTCTCTTCGCTACCAAGCTTGGGCTCATCAAGAAAACTGCCTTGTCAGAATATGTTCGCATCAACCGCAACGGCAAATATGCTCTCCGGTTCAAACTCGATGGAGACTCGCTGGTCAATGTACGACCGGCAACGAATGAACACGACATCGTCATGATTTCGACCACGGGTTATGCATCAAGGTTCAGTTGTTCAGCCATCCGTACTTCAGGCCGTGTTTCGGGAGGTATCTACGGAATCAAGGTAGGCGACAGAAAAGGTTCAGGTGGCGGAGTCGTTGCTGGCATGGTTGCCATGCTCAGCGCTGATGAATACATCCTCACCATTTCGAAGTTTGGAATGGCAAAGCGCAGTCGTTTGGGTACTGCCGATCGGATTCAAGACACCAACGCAGATGGCGAGCTTAAATTCGATGAAGACGGTCAGCCGAAGATGGTCACAGACGGTTATCGGTTGACGAAACCTGGCGCTAAGGGTGTAAGAACGATGAAATTGGATGAGGAATATTCCGACAGCATCATCAGCGTTCGCACCATTCCTGACTTGAACGACCACCTCTTTTTGTTGACCAAATCGGGTATGATGATCCGTATTCGAGTGAATCAGACCAAGGAAACTTCTGGCAAATCCACACGAGGCACACGTGTCATGGAACTAAGGAACAAGAAAAGCGGTGGATTTGTTGATGAACTCATCTTTTCTTCCAGAATTTCAGCCTCCTTGTTGGACATTGATGACGAGGATGAGGAAGGCGCTGATGCCTCCGAAGGGTCTCAAGAAGAGGAATGAAGAAGCCATAGCCTTCAAGCGACGCATTCAAACGGGAAGCCACCCCATAGTGGATTAGTCGGCACCCTTCTGTCCGGCAGGTGAATCTCATGGATGAACGGTCTCTCATATACGATTGGAACGAAGTCGATTATGAATTCAATCGCCAACCTGCAAATCATCCTCATGGCGTATGGTTTGATGACGAAACGTTGCGTGACGGACTTCAAAGCCCAAGTGCACGAAACCCAACCATTGAGCAGAAGATTGAACTTCTTGGCTACATGGAACAACTCGGCATTCAAAAAGTCGATTTGGGCCTACCAGGTGCAGGACCCTTCCATCGCAATCACATCGATGCCATGTTGACTCACATCCGTGAAAATGGATACTCCATCCGTCCAGGTGCGGCAGTTCGTACCCTGATGGGTGACATTGAACCTTTGGTTGAAATGCAAGCCAAGCACGAGATGGAAATCCAAGCATCAGCATTCCTTGGCACAAGTCCCATTCGGCAATATACCGAAGGCTGGACCATGGACAAGTTGATGACGACCATGGAAGGTGCGGTATCCTACGCTGTTGAAAATGACGTACCAGTTATGTTCGTAACAGAAGATACCACCCGTTCGAATCCCGAAGATGTCAAGAAAATCTATCAACGTGCCATGGAATTGGGCGTGCGTCGTCTCTGTATATGTGACACGTGCGGGCATGTAACTCCCAATGGTGTGAAACGCCTCTTGGCCTTTATCGATGAGGAAGTCATCAAAGATGCAGGCTATCAACGCAGGGACATTGAGGTCAACTGGCACGGTCACCAAGATCGTGGCCTTGGCGTGGCTAACAACATCGCTGCGGTTGAAGCAGGGGCTGACGTTATCCACGGAACAGCCCTTGGCGTTGGTGAACGTGCTGGCAATGCACCACTTGACCAAACTCTCGTGAACCTCAAACTCATGGGCGTTATTGACAACGACCTGACACTGCTCGATGCTTACATGCAAAAAGCGAATGAATACATCGAAGTCCCACTGCCTCGAAATTACCCGGTCTTTGGCGAGGATGCCTTTGAAACAGGAACGGGCGTTCACGCCTCGGCCGTCATCAAAGCCATGAGAAAGGGCGATGATTGGTTAGCAGACCGCGTTTATTCCGGCGTCCCTGCAGGTGATTTCGGTCTCAAGCAGGTCATCCGTATCGGCCATATGTCCGGTAGGTCAAACATCGTTTGGTGGCTTGAGCAACATGGAATTGAGGCTGAAGATGAATTAGTAGCCCATCTCTTTGAGGTGGCGAAGAGCCAGAAGCGAAACATGCAGGATGAGGAAATTCACGCAGTTGTTTCAGCCTTTGCCAGCCAGTAACAGCGGTTTTCACCAAAAAAAGTAGACCACTGGTACTGAGAGGAAGACGACCACGAGAAGCCAATACCCTCGCTTCACCCAGTCCTTTTTTCCGTACTTTTCATCAAGTTTGTTGCCAACATCCTCGAGAAGATTTTCGATCACTTGGTCGGGTATTAGATCAACTGGCATAGGGATTCAATTCCTATGTAATTTGACCGGGCGGTTCAATCTTTTCCCTTCCAATTGGTCAAGAGGCTTCTTCAGCCTCACTTTCCTCATTGGTCAAGTTAGAGTTGATCCATTCTGAGTCGATCACGCCTCCACTCCATTCGCCTTCAAGTGAAATTTCGTTAATTTCATGTTCTTCACGCCAGACGGGGTGTTCTTGACTTCCATTGATGATAAAACGGCCGTTTTTATCAATCTGTTCTTCAAGGAGTGAGAAATGCTTGGAGATTGGAAGGAAATGCCCAACTGGCATTCCTGCTGAAGTAAAAGGATTGGTCGCTGCTCCGATGATAAGACCGTCCTCTGGGGCAACGATATCAACGGTCATCCCGGGAGTCGCCGGGTCTGAGATGGTCGCTACAACCTCACCTTCTCGCATGACGTTTCCAGCGGTAACAAACATGTCCAAAAGACCGCCTTCCCCGGCTCTCAACCAAATTGAGCCGCTTGCCATGATGCGGAATTTAGGTCGCTGAGGGTTTCCTGGAATCATGCGCAATGAACGAAGTGCATTCATCACGCCGTGAACGGCTACTTTGACAGATTGGTCTCCGAGGAAATCAGCTCCACCGCCTTCGTAGGTGATGACTGGGATGTCTATGGCATTTGCAGAACGGCGCAACGTTCCCTTTGGTGCGATGGAGTCTAGGAGGATTTCAATACCGAAGGATTTCGCAAGTAAGTATGAACTTGTATGCGTCATATCAACGCGTATTTGCGGCATATTTGTTCTTCCCTTCGCAGCGCTGTGCAGGTCGATAATCGCATCGCTGTCTTCAACCAGGTGGTTCCAAACTTGGGCTGCAACTCGTTTGGTCGTCGAGCCTCCTGCATTTCCAGGGAATTGACGGTTCAGGTCTCGGCCGTCTGGGAAATAACGTGACTTGCCACGGTATCCGGGCAGGTTGACAACGGGGACGATGCGAAGGGTACCAGCCATTGTTTTGGGGTCAAGAGGTCGACCCTCGTCGGTAAATGGATTGCTGAGAAGATGGGTGCATGCGGATGGGCCCGTGAGTTCATCGCCGTGAATTCCTCCAAGGATCGTGATACACGGTCCAGGACGTGCCCCGTGGATGACCGTTACTGGAACGGGCCAACTATCTCCGAGGTTGACGTTGAGCAGCGGCATCTTGACTGTTCGCAATGTGCCGGGCTTGATTCGCTTTCGATAAAAGCGGATTTCGCCCCAATCTGAACCTCGATCCCATTCCGGACGGTCTTCTGTTTTGTGTGCCTTCATCGCCTCTTCAATGGCGATTTTCCTCCGTTCCGGTAATTCGTGAGCCACGCGAACCTTGCGGATGGTCTTCTTTTTCCGCTTGGCCATGGTGGTGGGAGGTTCACCCGATTCAAGAACCATGCGCACGCTTCCTGAGGTGGGAAGAATCATCAAGCGCCCTCCATCTCGGTTCTCTATGGACCGAGTGAGTGTACAACAGGCCTTTGCTCCTTCATCGATATGTTTCGGTTGTGGGCCGGCTAATGAAGAGGGCTTGCAAATCGAATCCTACCGTATTGAGAATGGCTTGCGGATGGAATTTACGCCTGAAATCCATCACCAAGCCTTCCCCGGAATGATCAACGGTGGCATCATCGGGACATTGCTCGACTGCCACGGGAATTGGACTGCAGCTGTTGCTTTGATGGATGCCTCAGAGGAATCTGAACCACCCTGCACCGTCACGGCTTCTTACACCGTTCAATTACGCCGCCCAACACCCCTGGGGGTACCACTAACAATCGTGAGTCAAATTGAATCCTTAAGCGATGACCGTGCAGAAGTGAATCTAACCCTAGAAGCCGAAGGGAAACTGTGTGCGACCGGCAAAGGTCTCTTTGTAGCGGTGAAAAAAGGCCACCCTGCCTATCATCGCTGGTCTTAGGTGACATGCATGGTTCAGCCAAGTCGAGAACAACGGGAAGGTCTCGAGCAATTGAGACTTCGAGTCATCTCAGTTCTTGAAACGATGGACACCTTCGCATTAACCGATACACGAGAACTTCTAACCGTGCCGCTTGGCCTCCTTCGAAAAAGTGCAACTCAACGTCATGGTGTAACTCGATGGATACGTGCTGATGACGGCAATCTCAAGGTTGAGGTTGTAGAATTACACCCGCGCCTTTTTGACGAAGCATGGGGCGATTATGGGGCATTTGTTCTGTTCCATGAATTTCTCCATGTCCTTGGTTTCAGGGCACACGATCGTACCTTCCGTGCACTTGAAGCACAATGGCCAAATCGTACTGCTGCAGGAATGGGCCAATCTTTTACCCATGCGATGCGGCTCGGTCGTGCTCGATGGCTTTGGTATTGCCCGTCATGCGAAGAATCCTACCCCCGCCAGCGAAAAAGTAACGGAAAGTTCCAGTGCCGAAAATGCCGTAAATTGCTCGAAGACCGGCCCATGTAGGACTCTCAATGAAATAGCATGACCGACTCGAAAAAGCGAGGTGAGCATGTCAATGAAGCCATTTTGGAGTCATTCCTTTTTTCTGGTCGTGGTTTTCATGCTCTCAACGGTCTCTTACGCCGCTGTCACACCTGCTTCGGCAGGTCTCGTGATGGCCAGCGAGGGCGGAGATCTCTACCTTTCTTGCCGTTCCGACAACGATTGTGTATTGACGCCCACGCCAGTAGGTGAGGAGAAAGTCTCTGAACAGTCCTTTGCTAACACCTTTCAGACCGAACAAGTGACCTTTGAATTTGATGCAGACCCCGGGCAGGACCATATCGCAGTGCTGCCTGAGTTGTTGGGCGAATTTGAATTGGATTTCCGTCACCAAACCGAGGCTGGTGCTTTGTTCCGCCCCGCTATGGAAGTACGCCTTATTCTCGGTCAAAACGTCAATGTCTGGTCCTTCGACCAAACTCTCCTTCCCTCCAATACTTACGAGCCCTATACTCTGAGCGATGAATCCCTTTCTCAATCATCTGGCCGAGTCATGTGGTTAGATGACCCCATTCGCCTGATTATCACCGCAACCATTGACCGCCCGGGAACATGGGAGTTAAACATGCGCGGGGGCTCCTTTTTGAAGATGGATATACCTTGGTCAATTGATCCACAAAACGCGAATAGCGACGAACCATCTTCAAGAACACAGCCCGTATCAACGCTCTTTGAAGACATTCATGCAGGTGCTTTGGTTGGCGATGATTATGACTGCTGGTCGTTTGAAATTGAGACCCATGAGGTGCTCCGCCTCATGATTGAATGGCAAAATGTCCCTCTTGAATTGGAACAACCACATCCTGTTCCAGACCTCATTACCTCTGCTGGTCGTCTTTCCCCACAGCCGGATGTCATCGTTGAAGATGACGGTGATTCGGTGAAAATGACCTACAGATGGAGGGCATTACCAACCGGAGATTACTCGCTTTGTCTCCACGGTTCTACCGATAAATTCCAATCCTACACTTGGTCGGGCGTATTTGGCTATGAGAGTCTCGGGCCAACTGATCCAAGTGGCTTTGCATCCGAGAGTTATTATCCGCATGGAGTTGCTTTACTCGGAGATGTCGACCGACCCTATGTCCTTCACGAGCAAGGCTTAGCGCTGCTCATCCTTGCAGTCATCATGTTCGGAGTCTTCCTTTTTGTTGCAGCACGTCCTACAACATCCTACGGTCTTCGGTTCGGATTGTTCGTTCCCGGTGTCATCATGTTACTCATTGGTGGTATCTTACACCCGATCTTTGCCATGGCAGATGAGGCTCAATACGACAATGAAATTACGCTCGATGACCTCATTGAAATGCGTCTTCAACAACTCTGGGATGTTTCATCGCCAGGCGTTCCAGACCAAACGCTCCTCACTCACACCGGGTCTACTTGGGGCATGTTGCCAGGTGAGACCTTGAAGATGAGGCTCTCTATAGAAAAAGCAATACCGCTTGATGATGGTCGTTGGCAACTGATTGTACCTGAACTGGAAGACCTCCGTTTGGATCAAGTTATTTTCAGCCAAGTTGCAGTGGGTCAAACCCAAGGGACGAATACTGGAATGTTGGAGGACCAAACGATTCGTTTCATTCTCCTTGCAGGGCGTTCCTTGCTTCTTGACCTCTTGATGCTCGAAGCCTTACTGGTGGTTGATGAATTGCCACAATCATCGGTATTCCATCTCAATGCAGAGATGGTCTCTACACAATCCACGGGGTCAGTGAATGCTCCTGCTTGGGCAACTCGACCGGCCTCCATTGATGAAAATGATTGGGTGCTCTTGCAAGGTTCCTTGTTTCCAGAACGTATTTCAATCAGCCTTTGTGATTGTGACCTTGATTTATTGGACGTTACATTCTTGCCATCGAACGGCTTTGATTCTGGTGACCTCGTGGGAGAATGGGATCTCAAGAACGCAGAAGGTCTCACGCCCTATGGGCCCCTTCTCATGTGGCTCGGTCTCATCCTCGGCATTGTTGCAACAAGTTTCGAAGTCCGCCGTTTTACTCAAGCACAACGACTTGCGGAATCCTTCGCTCGTCAATCAGGGAAGTGGAACTAATCACTTCTTTTTCTTCTCGAGTTCTTCGCTCACCGCTTCAGTGACTTCATCAGGTGTCATTTTCGCATCCTGCGCTGCCCTGTCAATCGATTTTGCTTCTTCCTTGGTGATTTCTCCGTCTGCTGCTGCTGACTTGATCGCTGCCTTGACGTTCAACTCTGCCGCTTCTTCGTCGGAGATGCCCAATGCTCTCTGGAATGATTTGAGTTCTTTGAGCTCCTCTTCGGTAATCACGCCGTCTTCCCATGCGGCGTCGTAAGCGTGGACAAGGAACTCCTGGTAGGCTTCTTGGTTCATCAGGACGTCACGAATCAATCCAGTGTCGACGCCATCGTCTGAGTTTGCCATTTCAAGAAGAGCAATGGAGCGGCGAACCTCCTTCACTGCCATGTCTTTGAGTCCGTGCCCGGCCCAAACAGCCCCTGCTGCAGTAACTGCTGCTGCAAACCATCGCATCACATCTGGGTTAACGAGTTCACCCGGTTCAATGAGGTGAAAAATTCCCAGTACAGCCATGGCTGCGCCGCACATGACTTCGACCCAGTCATTGAGGTCAGGCTCGTCTTCAAAGACGGCAAGGCGTTCTTCGACCATTGCTTCAATGTCGTCGCTCATGGCGTAACCATGAGGAGGTGGGACTTAGGGATGTCGGCCTTGAATCCATGCCGTTGTCCTTTTGAACCGTTGCCGCCAATGAAGGGTCATGGACGGGGTGAATCGTGATCTTGACTCGCTCTCAATGCCTCCTCTGTTCACCTCATTCCTGAAAGATAACTGGGGAATTCAACAACTCCATCCACCACAAGCGGAGGCCGCACCGAGTATTCTTTCGGGACGCAATACACTGGTTGCTATTCCGACTGCATCGGGTAAGTCGCTACTTGCTTACATGGCAATGGTTCAACGCCTGAGCGAAGGCCATCAACGTTCCAAGGCCATTTACATCGTCCCTCTGAAGGCCTTAGCCATGGAGAAGTACGAGGAACTTTCAGAAATTGCTGAACACATGGGGCTCCAAATCGGATTGGGCATCGGAGATTCGACCGTTGAAGCAAAGAATATTGACGAATGCAATATCTTGATTTGCACCTCTGAAAAATTGGATTCTTTGCTGCGACATCGTTCGGAACTCGTCACAGATCTAACCTGCGTCGTCGCCGATGAGTTCCATCTTATGAACGATTCAACCCGAGGTCCAACCCTTGAAATTAATCTTACTCGACTCAGGCACATCAAACCAGATGCACAAATCGTAGCTCTCTCCGCTACCGTTGGAAACTGTCAAGCCCTTGCTGATTGGCTTAAGGCCGATTTAATTCAGTCCGATTGGCGACCCGTCGCACTCGAATATGCGACCTTCCATGATTTTCATGTTGAACCGAGGAAAATTCAATCCTCGGGGGGAAAGGAAAAACTGAACGAACTGAGTTTGCCTCGTCGCTTAGAAGGTCTAAAGAGCCATCCTGTTTGGAGTGTTGTCGACGATGGTCTCAACCAATCCAGCCAAGTACTGATGTTCGTCGGCACCCGAAGGAGTGCTCAATCCGAAGCGAAGAATCTTGCAAAACGAGTGAAAAAGCGCCTCCAAAATGAAGACCCCGAACGGTTGAATCAACTTGAAGCACTCGCAGGAAAACTTGCCGGGCGCAGCCAGTCCAATCTTGCTGAGCAACTAGCGCATTGCCTTTCTGGAGGCGTGGGCTTTCACCATGCAGGGCTCACATCCGCTCAACGAAAGGACGTTGAATCTGCCTTCAAATCAGGATTATTGGTGGCTCTTACCGCAACCCCAACCCTCGCTGCCGGAGTGAACCTTCCAGCCCGCCGTGTCTTGGTACGAGACCTGAAGCGGTGGGGCGATGGAATGAGCAGGCCCCTTCCAGTCATGGAGGTGCGTCAAATGCTCGGTCGAGCCGGGCGTCCAAAATACGACACACGTGGTGAGGCGTGGGTGTATTGCAAAGGCACGGACGGTTGGGAAGTAGCCGATGCGGTTTCAGACCGATACTTCTTCGGACCCATCGAAGACATCACCTCAAAATTAGCATCAGAGCCCGCCATGCGCATGCATTTGCTGGCAAGTATTGCAACCGGTGGCCTTACGCACAAAGGAACGATTGAGCATTTCTTCTCGTCGACTTTCTTGGGTTCTACGATGCCGACTTCCCAATTAAAAGAGCGAATTTCTACGATGCTGGATTGGTTGGTTGAGGAACGTTTTATCAGAAAATGTGGCCTTGATGAACACTTTACCCCGCACTGGTTGGACAGCGAAGTCAGCGAAGATGGGGAAGAAGCGTGGAATGACTCGCTTCCACTTTGGGCAACACCTGCCCATTCAACTGACGGGGTGACATGGAATCCAGAGCCATCCTCCTCTTCCCCTCAGCGTAAACAACATTCTGCCCATGACGAACCGCGGCTTGGATTTACCTCTGCTTCATCCCTTGGCTCCGTGGGAGGATGGGTTCAACCTACCGCAGAAGACCCTCTGAACATGCGTTTTGAAGCAACTGTGATGGGTGAGCGGGTGACTCAACTCTACCTCGACCCTCTTTCAGCATCGATCATGCGAACTGGCCTACGGCGAGCAGTACGCAGAGCGGTGAGACAAAACGGGCCAGTCACGGATTTTGGACTTCTTCACTTGGCGGTTTCAACCCCTGATTTCGTCTCGCTTTGGGCGAAATCTGCTGATCTCGAGATGAATTCACCAACCTGGCTCAAAGCAAACGCAACAGATGACGAATTGTTGATTGAACCAGGATATGCTGAGGCGATGTTGGGCGATATCAAGAGCGCATGGTTGCTTGAGGAATGGACGGAGGAAACCACCTTGCGCGACCTTGAAGGGCGCCTTGATGTATCGCCGGGTGATGTCCACCACCGCGTTGATTTGATGGGTTGGCTGTTGGCAGGAGCCCAACACATCGTGTTGACTGACGATGTCTTTTCGGAAGATCACATGGGCGTCATTGCTGATTTGGTTCAACAAATGAGCACGCTCCAACAGCGAGTTCGTCACGGTTGCAAGGTTGATTTACTCCAACTCATCAACATTCGACATGTTGGCAGACAGCGTGCTCGTGAACTTGCAGCGTTGGGATTACGCCAACCGCAGGACGTTCTCAACATGAGCGAAAAAACCAGGCAGGACCTCCTCGCAAAACGTGGATGGGGTCCTCTTTTGCTCGATAAAATCAACGTAGAGGTCAACAAGGTGGTGCGGAAGTCCAAGGCCTCATCTGGGTCATTTGAGCAAGCACGGCGAGATGATTTACCCTTGGACGGCGAACGGTCTGAGGATGATTGAAAACCCGTGGGCACTTCGCCCCTTCATGGAGGCACCTTTCTTCCCGTGTGTTTCAGTCGGCCTGCCTTCCTCGGATAATGAGGCCCATGTTGCGGCTTTCTTGGAGCAACGTCAAAACGAACGTTGGGTTTTGTTGGGCGCCCACGCAGTCCAAGGGGAAGCACAATTGTGGACCGCATGGGTTCAAGCAGTTCGTCATGAACTTCGTGGCTCAATGGTCGCTCGCAGCGTTGATGCAGAATACATTCGCTACCTTGCAGGGACACATCACATTTCAGAAGCCTTCAGCCGAGCCGGATTGAAAGCGGGTCAAGAAGAGGCTTGGATTCTCTATCTCCCTCATGGTGATGCTGTGGAAAACAGTCTTGGGCATCTTCAGCCCGTTGCACAATCCTCGCCTTCATTTGAAAAAGATCTGGATTCGCTGACCAAGGGTTTAGGTTGGACGACTCAATCAAAACACATGGACCTTTCTATA
>Ga0222716_10001830_pt1 | contig 17557 bp, 31 predicted proteins | sample C33_13DmetaG_FD_165044 | JGI IMG/M metagenome (GOLD analysis project Ga0222716, IMG submission 165044) | Estuarine water microbial communities from San Francisco Bay, California, United States - C33_13D | ecosystem: Environmental > Aquatic > Marine > Unclassified | place: USA: California... | reverse complement strand
AATACCATCATCATCATATTCAGCAGAAAGACGGCCTTTGTGCTGAACAAGCATATCTCCAACCAATTCCAATGCCCTAGCATCAACAATATCTTGCATTCTGTTTTGCATCAAAAAGGCAATCATAACCTTTAACTCAGAACTGCTAGGTTCACGACCCATTAATTTAGTATAAAGACTCTTAGGAGAAAGATATTTCCAAGAACCTCTTTTCTTTCCATGAACATAAAAACTACAATATGAATCTAATTGCTTAGGAGTGATTTCGCCCCAAATACCATCACTAATTTCCATAGCCAGCATTTTCTCATCAATTTGAACAACATTTAAACGAACCTCTTGTTTTTCAAAATCAACAAAGAAATGAAAAGGTGCTCGGTTTTCAAGACAATACTGAACATCTTCAGGTAAATTAAGAGTTGAATAAAGAGAAGAAAGAAGTTTAGCACCATCTTTTTCAAAGCAAGCCTTGAAAGTAATTCTAGCCAAAGCAGAACAAATGGTTGCTAAACTATAAGATTTACCGTTCAAGTGGTAGCGAATGCCTTGTCTTGAAAGAACAATGGGACATTGTTCAATAAATACAATATGATGAAATTCTTCAGCAAAATGTATTCGCTGTCTTAGACTATGATACCGTTGTTTTCTTCTTGGAGAAATAATGTTTTTCCAGAATGTTTCTAAACCTGCTTGAACAGGGTCTTTTGCGGCTCTTATATAAGAAACGGTTTTATGTTCAGGAAATGAAAAGGTTTCGCAAGTAATATCACAACTATAATATTTATTGGAATCGTCGGGAACTGATATATTTAATTTCATTTTATCACATCATATATATATTTTTATCATCATTATCACATTTATTGTGAATTTCTTTTTTAATTTCATCAGCAACCATAAGTTGCCCACCGCACACACGACAGCGTGTGGCTATTTGTTTATTGTTTCTCTTATTGAGAATATAATTTGGGTCGTGTTCTCTCATTTAAACTCCTCATTCTATTTATTGTTAATTTTTTTGATTTACAGATTTTACAATCCATTCCTTCGCAATTGACTCTATGATAATCAACCAACTCTTTAGTCTTAGCACTTTGTTCTTTTAGGTATTTATGGAAACCACAAAGGATGGCTTCCTCAATTTCCCAAAAACATTCTTTTAATGTAGTATTTAGCCTAAACATTTTTTCATTCTCATCTATGTATGAATCACAGACATTTATTGCTAAGTTTATTCTTTTGAGAGAGTCGTCTGACAAATCTCTAATCATTAATATTACTGTTTCTAAATACTCTTCAAATGATTTGAAGAGTGTCATTTAATCACCTTAGATTTCGCAAGCACCGCCAGCACAGGCAATTTCACCTGAAAGGTCAGTATCGTCCTGTAATTCTTGAATCATAGTCAAATCAACATCTTGTAGTGCTTCAGTCAATTTATCATATGTTTCTTTATCGCAGGTTTCAAAAGGTGCTTGAGTATATGTGCCTCCGTCATATGGGAGAACAGACAGTCCATTATAATAATGTCGGTTAAGCCACATCCAATCTGCAACCGTTTCCCATTCATCATCTTTAATAGAAATAGTAGCAGAAACATTGTGGGTATTCAATCCATCATTATGTCCTGCACGAACCCAACGAATGCTAAAGTTTTTTACTCTTTCTAGTAAATTAAATACTGATTCATGGCGAATAATCGCTGATTCTGGTGCTTTTTGTGGGACTGAAATAACCGCTTGTTCGTGCGGATTGAAAAACTCATCCTCAACCAATTCTGGATGATTGTTTGCGAGATAACCATAGATTGCTTCATTCTTACCGACACGAAGGCGACGAATATAATACTCATCGTGATAAGCATGAATCCCACTACTTGTTCCAAGAACAAGAGAAGTCGTTCCAGCAGGTTTAACACAGGTTGTTCTTGATGCTGGATTAATACCTATTTCTTTAGCGACACGCTCATTCTCTTTCTTGACTTCATAAGCGGCCATTTCTAAATCTAAATGTTCAACAACATTTGAAGCAATACCTGTCATAGAAACACCGAGCAAAGCATCCTTTTCTGTTGCTTTACGCCATACTTCACGAAGATAGTGAAAATCAGTATATCCTGCTTGAAGCGTTCCGAGGAATGCGGCGGCAGAAACTCTTGATTCTAAATCCGCTTGGTCTGTAATATCTGAAGCATTAACTTCAGTTAAATTGCAGAACTGATATGGTCGGAGTGCAATTTCACAACAGGGATTAGTCCCCCAATCTTTATCATTATTGAAATAAATTCCCGGCTCTCCTGAACCAGATGCTTTAATTCTATTCCACAAATCCATAAAAAATTCTTTTGTAACTCGGTGTCGCAAAAGAACTGCTGAATTGTTTGCCCTGCCTCTTTGGGGATTGTTTTCCCACCAATTACCAGATTTACAAGCAATCATTTCATGGTCGTCTGCGGAGAATAAACTAATCATAGCCGCACGACGAATACCTCCACTTAGAACTGCATCAGCAATATGACACATAATATCGTGTGCTTGAATTGGTTTCAACATAGAACCATTAGGAATGTTTTGAAGCATACCTTCAATTTTAACGAGACATTCTCTTAATGGTTGTGGGCCTGGCGCTTTTCCACCAGAAGTTTTCAAAAGAGAGCCTTTTGGTCTAATATCAGAATAATCAAATGTAGGTGTAGATGTTCTAACACCAGTATAACACTCCATTAGAATTTTAACTGCATCAGCCCAACCTTCTATTGAATCATTGACTAAATATCGTCGTTGGCGGTTTGAGTTAGGATGCTGAATAGGAGCCATTAATTCAACATGGTGTCGTTGAACCGAATATCCTACACCTGTTCCACCTAACAATAGGAACATGGCTTCACTAAAAGCGATATGAGTATCAATAGGCATATAAGCACAATTATAGACCCGATTAGGGCTAATTTCAATTGGCTTACCGCCAAATTGCATTGAGCGCATAGAAGGCAAAACTTTCTTAGTTTTGACAAAATGAGTATAAACATCACGAATATCCTCTTCTAATTGAGGATAGGTTTTTATGTGCATTTCCATGTTTCGCTCAACAATTTCATCCCAAGTTTCTCGGCGGAGAAGTTCGGGGTTGTATTTTGCGTATTTCATATGCACAGTAATGTCAGATAAAATTTTCTTATTTGGGGCTTGAGTCATGTTTAACACCTATATTTACTTCGTTTAGGTAATTCAGAAAGATTAGAGAAAGAAGATAACCAATTAGTTCCATCGGTTATTACCCACTCCATTTCTTCAAGGAATACCCAGTCCTTAAAATTCAGAATAGCATTTTTTCCACAAGAAAGAAGCAATTCTTCTGTTGATGAAAATGTCTGCCCTGCGTATTCAATCCGAGTCTGCCCTTCGGCATAAATGTAGCCCCTCGTCCCCATAGCGAGGACATGACGGGCGGGATAGAAGTCAGGTTTTACTACTGCTAAACCATTTATCTGAATACAGGATGTTAATTTCCATCCTTTCAGGTCTAGCATTATTTTTAATCCATTTTGGTTGATAAAATTAATCAAATCGGGTTGCATCACCCGAAAAAGGGGATAGCGCAGGGAGGATTAACCCCACGCTACCCCCAATATGCGGTTTTGGAAGAGTAAAGAAATTACACTAATTTCAATAGCACCCTCCAACGATTGCGGGAGTCAAATCAACAGATTGAACCGTTTCCCAGTTAATTTCACCGATAGATTCTCGGCTAACCATTTCTCCGTCAATAAAGACCCAATGGGTAGGGTGTCGGTCAATTTCGTCAATAACCTCGCTTTGTGCGAGGACAACTTCTGTATGTCCAGTTTCATTCATAATTCTTAACTTAATCATAATATCATCTCCTGATGTGTGTTTTCTCTACTCTTCCAAAGTATATAAAGGAGTCCACTTACTCCAAAGGGTAATCTGCGTCGTCAAGGGCGGCAAGTAAGCCAATACCCACAACACCTGTTGCTACGCCGACAGTTCCCCAAAATGCTATCTTTACCAATGTTTTAATCATTTTCTTTCATCTCCTGCATAATTTTTACAATTTTATTATTCAAAGAAATCAATTGACTCTGAATCTTAGTTTTGAACTTATCGTTCTCTTCGTTGATTTCTTTAAGTTTCTCATTAAGAGTTTGTTCCATCTGTTGATGGATTTTGTCAAACAATTGATTGTCTGATAATGAGGCAAGAGTATTACTAATTTCTGCACTTATCAGAACATCAATATCAGAAACTTTTGCATACAACTTTTCAATGTCTTTACGCATTGAAGCATCATTATAAAGGTGTTGTTTTTGAACCTTTTCAGCAGCAGTTGTTTGTTTTGATTTTCCATAACATTCTGGACATTTCCTTTCCCATCGTGCTGATTTAATCGTCCTGCTCACGAAAGTATTTTTACATATACTGCATTCTTTTTGTATTCCCATATTTATTCCTCCCTATCCATTTTTTCATATGCTCGTTGTTGCTCAAGATATGCAGTTAAAATCATATCAAACTTTTCAGGCAAAGCATCAACAATACCTGCAATTAATCGTCGGTTAAGACTTAACCAAAGTCGGTGATAAGTATTAATCACTACCTTCGGTTCATCATTTTCATTCTGTGATATGACAATAGGCGGCATATCTTCTGCATCAATTATTCTAAATTCTACTTTTGGTTTTATTTCGTTCATATTAATTCCATCCTCTCTTTTTTAAGTGCAATTGGGTGTTGAAAGAAATACCCAATTAATTGTCCATCTTCATCATACATTTCTTGTAATAGATGCTTGCTACAAAACTCAACTGCTTCTTCTGTTGCTTTGTAATACTTAACATTATCTTTTACATCTAAAAAACCACGATACAACAAAATATCATGTTCCTTGAAAAATCTATTCAAAGAAATTAACAATGCACGAATAGTATTATTCATAGCATTGGTTGTTGGCTTAATAAGATTTGCATGAGTCAAAGCATTTTTACAGTCTTCATTTGTAACTCTTTCATGATTCAAAAGGATATTAAGAATCACGGTTTGCATCGTTTCTTGTTCACTATACATTTTTATTACCTCTTTATTTTTAATTTGATTTGGTTGAAAGGCCTGACAGCCGAGAGTATATAAAAAACTCAAAACTGCGGCGGGCCTGTCTAAAAGTTGGTTTAACAACAGGAAATGGCGGGCGTATCAGGATTTGAACCCGAATCTTCGGCTTAGAAGGCCAAAATGCTATCCCATTACACCATACGCCCATGTGAGCCATTTCCTTATTGTGAATACGCTTCTGCAAGCGTGAGAGCGTTCATTGTGTCTTTAGTATGGATGATGCCCTCAATCCGTTGAATGTCGTCGTTCTCATTCCTATCAACTGAATTAACAATTAACTGTGCTACAATTTGTGCAAGTTTTTGTTGGCTTGTGTTGATTAAGAGACGGGATAATTCGCCTTTCAAATGGTCTTTGTAGTTTTCATGTGCTAAACAATCTAGACACTCAACATTCTCCATAATTTCAAGACGGACATTTGGAACTTTATACCATCCTGTTCCTTGACATTTTTTACATTCCATCTTAAACACCTGTTAAATGAGCCATGTTTGCCTTACAGTTAGAGCAATAAATTTCTTTAGTAAATCGCTCACAGTTTTCAGTTTCACATGGGGTAGAAATCGCACCACACATTCAAAAGTCCTCCCTAATTGAGAACAGACGAACTTTCTTCTGATTCCAGTATTGTAAAGAAACCATAGCAATAATTAGATTATTATAGTTTTGAGCAGATTGATTCACTCGGAAATCATCGGTTGCCTTTTCATAAAAGTGGCGGGCAATCCTTACCTTTTCCATAACAATATGTTCTTCGTTTTCTTCATAAATCATCCCAAACTCTTTTTGTAGGGATTGAATAACTTTGTTTTCTACTTCACTATACATTACAATTCATCTCCTTTTTTATCTTCTAATTCATTTAAACAAGTAAAGCAGTAGGGGTATTTTCTATTCACTACTACATTACAAGCAATACATCGTCGTGGTGTTCTAATTTTCATTCTTCTTCCTCCAAAAGTTCAGTATATTCTTCAATGAAAAGGCCATAATATTCATTAAAAATCAACATCTGAAGCACTTTATAAATCGGCCAACCAGACATTGTTTCTTCAATTTCTTCACCATACAAATTAAGGCGCATCGCTTCTTGTGCAATATCATTATAATAGATGGGAATATAGGAATCAACAACCTCAAAAGCCCAAGTAAGGTCATTTCCGTTTTTGTTGTAATAGTCTTGGGCGCATTCTTTCCAGTTAATATTTTCACTCATTCTTCTTCCTCCATTAGTTTTTGAGGGTATCGTGGTTTGCGGGCATTGTAGGCACGAACACCTACATTATATTTCTTTGCGTAATGGTTTGCAGGAAACCAATTAGGACGGCGATTTTTACGCCATTCAGCAATACGCCACTTGCCCTCAAGATAATAGTGGCGATAAGATTTAATTACAAAATTCCAGTTAGAAATTTCCATTGGATTACGAATCCGATACTGGTCGTCCATAGCAATTGTTACGGGTTGTAGTCTCTTCTTTTGAAAGGGGTGTTCAAACACCACATCAAAGTAAGGAATACAATCAAGGATTCTTTGAAGAGTTCCATGTTTTTTCTCATAACGATAAGTGTATTCGTCGCAAAGAGCCAAGCCATGCTCATAAAGCCAATTCCAATTAGCATAAGTTTGCCTCGCCCAAATGGTTGAGGGGTGGTTTAGCATGGCTGGCTTCATTAAATTGGACTCGGTGGCGAGGTGAAAAGCCTTAAGGTCTTTCAATTGAGGTTCTTCACCGTGTTCTTTGACATATTGCATATAAAGAATGTTAGTATGCAACATTTGACAGGTTTCAGTCGGCATTTTGATAATGTGTTTATCAATCATTTGTTGAGCCGCTTCAACAGGGTTTCGTGATAGTGCAAAGATATTCATATAATTCCATTCTCCTTCAAATCTGAGCAACTCCAACAAAATATGACTTTGGTGTTAAAATTATGTGGTGATTTACCAATAGGAACCGAACAATTAGAGCAAAAAACCTTTCTCATTCTTCTTCCTCCATCATAACAAAGTATTCATCAACATTTACCCATTCACGGGCAGTAATAGTCAATTCTCTAGTGTTTGCTTCATATTCACAACCAGACAAACGATTTCGGTTTTCCCAAGCAGTTCGCAAACCATTAATAGTATCAAACTGATAAATAGTTCGCTTGTGGATAGTGTTGTCGTTATGAATAGTATTTCCCCATTCAATAGTAATAAAGTTATCTTCCATAATTATTCCTCCTCATTCAAAGATTCAGTCAATTTTAGCAATTCTATCGCTTCATGGCGAGCCAAAGAAAGCGTAACTTTCCAATGTTCATCTCCTTTATCATAGTGCTTCAAAGTAGAAGTCGCATACTCAAGCAATTCCCACATTTTTTTCTTAATTTCTTCATTCATTTTCATACATCCTTTTTATTGATATTTGGAATGCTTGATACGGAGGCATTCCTAAACTCCTTAGTTCTTTAAATATTCTTTTTCTATTCTTTTCTGCCCAAGAACTTCGCAACAAAAACTCTTTTTTGTAAAAACGCTGTGAATGGGCAGGAATTATATCTTTCATTAATTTCATTATTAGCAACCCCTAAAGGTTGGGGAAAACGGCTCATAGAGAACAAATCTACTATTCCATGAGGTAAAGAAATGCCGTTTTTACTGGAAAAACCCCGTGAGAAGGTGCAGGAAAACCATCAAATATGAGGCCGAACCCAGAAGATGATTTTTACTTTTAAACCTGCGGTTTCAAAGGTGGACAACGAGATAGACTGCGAACCTCCACCTATTGAATATATTCCTCAATTAATTTACTTGCTTGCATTTTAGTGAGGGTTGAGGTTTCCCCCGTAAAACCGAGACTACGCAGATAGTTAATCTGCTTTTCGGTTGCCTTATCTTGAACAAGGAGTCTCCTTAGTGTGTTGAGTTGTCTATCAGACATGGTTTTACCAGCAAGCAATTGTTTTTTAATACTGGAGAGAAATTCTCTCTCCCAATCATTACCAGCCATTGTTTCATCAAAGACAGGAATACCATAGTAGCCACACATATTTTCAAACTCAGCATTGTTTGAGGCAAGTGTTTCCTCTTGTTGCATTTGTTCTTGAATCCTTCGTGCTTGTTCCCGCTTTTCACGCTCAATGCGTTCAATACGCAATCGTTCTTGATGTTCGGCTCGGATGCGTTCTTGTTCAATTGCTTGAAGACGACGCTTTTCAACATTTTCGGGAAGATTGTAAATACGCAAACGCTCGGCTTCTTGTTCTTGACGCTGAATACGCTCTTGTTCTAAGCGTTCTAGACGCAATCGCTTTTGTTCAGCCAATTCAGCAATTCTTTCTTTTCTACGAATTTTAGCCTGATTAAAGTTAGATAAATACTGAGTTTGAGTGACATACAACAATGACAAATCTTTCATTAGATTATCGTTAGGATAGCCAGTAGTATTGATTTGTGCCTTTGGGTTATCGGGGTGATTCCACCGCCAAACAATAGAAGCCATCTTATATTCAGGACTACCAAATTGGCCTTCTGCTCTCTTACGAATAAACTTTTCAGTTTCATACCATTGAGTTTCAGAATCATAGAAGGTCTTATTGCCTTCACGAACATTTACAAACAAATCTAGTTCCTTGACAGAATCAAACATCATTTCAAATCCAGCACCGTTGGCTTTCCACCATGCTTCTGCTTTCATTGATTTAGTTCGCACATCAATCCATTCTTGAATCTTCTCATCAGTAATAGCATCAATTGAAATCCCTTCATCTTCTGCAATTGCTCGCATAATAAGATAGGTATTGATATGGTCGCTACCAACGCATTCAACAACACCATTTTCGGTGTTCACAATTTGAAAGTGATAAACAACGATATGGCCGCAAAGACACTTACCTTGTCCCATTTGCGAATCAGAAACCCAATCAGGAATTTCTTCATTTCCTGCCCACCAAACTTCACCAGTAGCAATCCATTCTTCTTTAGCATCATTATAATTATCTGCAACAGAAAGAGCAACCATATTACGCTTCAATGCTTTGTCCCATCGGCCATTACCGAGTTCTCTCTTAGCAATAATAGATTCCATATTTATTCCTCCAAATTAAGTTGAGTTTGTTCAGGGTAGCCTTTACCTTTTCCAAAGGCATTTAGTTCGCCCAATTCAATTTCATTGTCGTTAAACCATGCTTCATCAATAAATTGCATAATCATATGACACCACTTGCTATCTTCCATAATGAAAGATACAATGTCAGTATAACTCCATAGTTCGGTTAATTTGTCAAATTCTTTTTTCTTCATTTTCATTACCTCATTTGTATTGGCTTCGCACCTTGTTGAGTGTCAAGTATAGGCTCACACTTACAGCCATGTTTGGAATCAAACAATTCCCGGTTTTGGGCCGACATAGAATAAATTCTTTTTAGCCCGTGTAATCGCAACATAACAAATGTTATTCTCTTCCTTGTTTCCGAAAGGATGAGGCATTCGTTCAGTAGCGAGAATATACACATTGTCTGCTTCAAGACCCTTAGCCTTGTGAACGGTTGAAAGCATAATTTCACCTTCATCATTACCGTCAAAGACACGCTTAATTTCTTCAATAATTCCGCCAACAGTTGTTGCTTTATTAACGAAAATCATAACACAATCACGCTTATCTTCAAGAGCCATCGCTTGATTCTCTTTGTTTTGGTTAAGTAGTCGTTGATAATTATAAGCAAAGTCTTTTTGGAACAATTGGACAAACTCTTCAACGCCCATTTGGTTGTTCTTGGTAATCTTTTGAACGGCAGTAATTAAACCCTTTGTCATATCACGACCAAGCACATAAGCAGATTTACCCTGTGAAATCAAATCATAGAAAGCAGACACCAAAGGAGCATTGTATCGGCAAAGAACCATATCGTTTCGTTGTGGATTAAAGGGAGCATCTACGATAACTGCGCCTTCCTCGGCAAAATCGGGTGCATTAAACTCAACAACATACCGATTGGCTTCCTTAACAACCGACTTTGGACAACGCCAAGTAATTGAAAGAGGAAATTCGCTAATTTCTCGTTGGGTCTTGAGAAGCCGTTGTCGGAACATGGCGATTGAGTTTGAATCAGCACCACGAAAACCGTAAATTGCTTGGTTTTTATCACCGACAATAATACAACGACCACCATTAACGCACAAAGAAATCATTTCTCGTTGTGCTTCGTTGAAATCCTGCGCTTCGTCCACAAACAAAACATCGTATTTTGGAAAAGGATATTCATTTACAATGGGCATCCAAATCATATCATCAAAATCAATGTGATGAGTTTGGCTCTTACAAAGAGTAAGAATAGAAGGAATAGCATTGATAGCAATTGTCTCTTCACGGTCAGAATTAAAGTTGATATTGTATTCATCAATCAAACCAAGAATTGCGTTTTTGTCAGTTGGTGAAACCAAACTACCCTTGACAAGCGAAACCAATTTCTTAAGTGGTGCGATATGATAATCAGCACCAAGTAATTCCTTGATAATGTTGTTAAGTTTGAAATTATTCACGCGAGTTCTAACTCCAGCAGCACGAATAGCAGCAAAGCCGAAAGCGTGGAAAGTTTTTGCTTCAACACCTGTTGGAAGTCGTTCAGCCAATTCAGTAGCAATAGACTTGTTGAAAGCCAAGAAAGCGGCTTTTTGTCCATTAATACGATTTGCTGCTTCAACAATAGTCGTAGTTTTCCCTGTTCCTGCACCTGCATTGATAATTAGGTGGTTCTCCGTATTTTCTATGCAATTAAAGATTGCTGTTTGTTCTTCTGTATGTTTCATTTTCTTTACCTCAGTTGTTCACGAAAAAATCAATGAAATCTCCCTGCTTGAAAAGTTCAGGGATTTCAATTTCTTGAGAAACCATCCAGTCATGATACACTTTACGCATCATAACAAGTGCTTCTCTTTTCTCATTTCGTGCTTCTTGCTTAGTGTGTTCAACCAATGAATACACCATGTCTTTTTCTTCGTTGTTCATTTTATTACCTCATTAAAATTAGTGAATAGGTGGGGAAGGGAACAATACCGATTACTCGGCATTTTACTTCTAAGTAGCCCCTTTGTTCAACCTTCCCCATGTGAAATTGGAAGTGCTGAGAGCAGGATTTGAACCTGCGAACCGTTTAGGACAGGAGTTTAAGCCCTGCGCTTTTAACCAAACTCAGCCATCTCAGCATTTGTGATTGTTCAATCAAAGCCACACCAATTTCAATTTACAAAAGTGAAACTGGGTCGTTTGCGACTGTTGAAAGACAACCCCACCCTCGGAGGGCGTATAAGGTTCGGCGCAGGGGGTCGCTCAAGCGAATAGACCTAAAACCCTGCGTTTTGATAAAAAAAGTATGAAAGCCACAGGCTAACGCCTATAACAACGGTTCCCCAAAATAACTTTAAACGAACATTATTCGGAGGATTGCACTTTGGGTTTAAACAATAATGACTAGTTGAAATAACTCCGTGATGCACATAAGACTCAAGAAGATGATTACTGTCTTTAGGAATATCAATTCCACAAGATTGACAGATTAAATCCTCTTTGGCTTTGACATACACTTCTTCTACTAAACGCATCAAATCACCCCAAAGGCGAGGGAGAGTCCCAAATAAAAGAGACTCTCCCCCATTGGAAAAGAGGTGGATAAAGGGCCTTGGCCCCTTATCCCCTGTTGTTCAGGTCAATGACCTGTAATGGTGTTGGATTGAAGTTTTAAACTTCAAAGTTCGTCCGATTCGCCCAAAAGGGAATCAACCGAACCATCCCAAGAACCGTCTTTGAACATTTTGCTCAAATTGTTTCGGGTTCTCTTGACAACGGCAGAAGCGTAATCTTCTGCGTCATCAAAGGCTCCACCGCCAGATTTGATGTGCTTCATCGTAATTGCACCGATAATGGTGTCGTGGTTGTAGTAAGCAACGGAGGCTTCTTCAACAACGCCACAAATTCGGTCAATAGCGACACGAACAGATGCGGGAACTGCGCTCTTTTGTCCACGGCGGAACGGGGTTCCGTCACGGCCTCGCAAAAGGGCTTTTAAAGCACCTTCGGCGGCAGTTCGCTCATCAGGGTTGTTCGTCCCGATTTGCAGGTTCAATTCAACAACTTGGCGCAATCCTGCGTCAAGCGTCTGGTCGGCTTCAAGGTATTCGTTCACTTCAATGACAAGTGAATCCCATGCTGTGTTATCCATATTATCTAACTCCTTCCCCTTTGCGGGGTATTCTCAACAGTTGTCTTGAGGTATATAAAGGAGTCCAGAAATGCCTCCGAATGCACTTCACTTGGAGGAATTACCAACTTTTTGCTAAGGCGAGTTTGGCAGGGCAAGTATTTTTCACTTTTGTTATTTTAACTAATTGGTTAGTTAATCGTTTTGTTAAAACAAATAGATTTTATTTACAACAATAGTTTGCCCATTGAAATAACTTTGTCGGCACGACACATGAGACTGTCTCGCCTGTTGTCTCATCTTGAGACAATGAGGTTATGCAACACAACCCCTTAGAACTTTGCGGAAACCCGCAAAAAAAGGTTGTCTCGTCTCGTCTCATCACAAAAGGGGAATCTTTCTCTCTCCATACCCCATAGAATATAAGGGGTTATGTAAGAGAAGAAGAAGAAGATAGATAGATAGATGAGATAGATGAGATAATGAGAAATATATAATAAATCTATACTTATGTTACACAACCTTAATGATTCTTTCATGTGTTGTCTCGTCTCATACCCTCCCGACCATGAGACAACCACTTTTGTTTAATATAATACTAATATTGAATATTAGAATATGAATACGAATTAATATAACCACAGTTGGGGAACACCCTGTCAAAACTGACGGATTTTCGGGGGCTGAAAATTATCCCTATTTCAGTTGCATTGACTACGGCTAAATAAGAAGATTCTTCTCTCTTTGATGTTTTCAAACCATATGGTCATGCTTTGTTTTTTGACCCCGAAGGGCGGCCTAAGCCATATCCTCTTGAAACTTGGATAATGCTATGTCCATCATATCCATCATCGCTTGATGGGTCATAGCCTCAGCAAATCCCGCCCATGATTGTTCAAAAATAATAAGAGCAATCATGGCGTGAGGTTCATCAACATAGTGCATATCGGTGATAATGGCTTGGTTAAATTGCTTCTCCATAAAAGGCTGAAGGATTTTAGGAAAGGTTTGGCATAGCAGGTTCACAATCTCTCTTGACATGGTTCTAATATACAATATCATATTTGTTTAGGGTATTACAAAGCATTACCATATGGTTGATGATTGCTTTGCACATTAACAACCTTATCTGCTAACCATGAGGTTCTATTGCTTCGGGGGGTCGCTCCCCTCGGAGGGGATTACCATTAATGCCCTTTGAACGGGGGTAATGGGCGATTTCTCCTGTTGTGGGACACAAAGCAGTTATGACGACCAAGTGGTATGGAGTAATTGTTCCCTGTGAAAGTGATTAAGGCTCAAAAGGCGGTTGGCTACAAACCAACTTCATGAAATCGGCAGTATGGCTCTTAAGACAATTAGAGCGTTCAAAGTGAGTGCGACCCAATCGTATCATACTTGAAGATACCCAATTCTTCATCCCACCTTTTCACATTCCCTTGGTTGATTGGCCATAAACACCAATCGGAAACAAAGCCGAAACACAGCGCAGTAAGACCCGAAAGCAACAAATTGACACGGTTCCTAGGGACATGGCAAAATGGAAACAAAGTAGGAGCAGTTAGTCGGATATGCATGGAGTAGGCGGCGTTTCTTTTATTCACCCACCATAACGGACAAATTAGCGCAAAAAAGACCAATGTAGGCTTTTCCCTGTCCGTTATGGTGTAGCCTTTATATGGTTCTAATTAAGTGCAAAGCATAATCATTACCATATGGTCGTATCTTTGTTAAGGCCCAAGAGGGGGCCGAAGCCCCCATCTTGGTCAATACCCCCGATTGTCTCGGAGAGGCAATTCGTGGACACGAATTGAGCGTGGGATTTGCACCACGATTTCATCCACTTTGCGGTTGTAGTCGGCAAGGCCCTTGCCTCGCTTGGTGGAGGACATTTCACGAATCTCATCAATACCGTCTCGCATTTTGCGAGCCATGAAATTGAGCATGGCATTTACGGCTTCCTCACGACGACGGAAGATTCCGTGTTGGAGTTGAGTTTTCCATTCGGGGTATTTGGCGGGCAATTCACAGATTTGGACGACGAACACGCTTTGCATGATATTCATCAAACAGGTGCGATTATTCTTGGCTTTCTACAAAGTGCAACCATATGGTTGATTACTGCTTTGCATGGAATCAACCTTATATGCTATTGCATGGGGTTTGGTGCTTCAAGGGGGGAAAACACTTGGAGACACTTTAAAAACGAGGTGAAAAACATGAAGATGAAAAATTGGACATTGAACACGAACAAGGTTCGGGCGTGGGCTGAAAATCAACCCAAATCCGACAATTTGAATGCTGTGTTGCTATCGCTCACTTTGGGCGACAATGCGGCTACGGACGAACTAAGAAGCACCTATTGGACGGCTATCCGTTCAATTGGCTCCACTATGGAGGGTTTTCCTGCGGCACGACGAGGGCGAGAATCTGCGCTTTCGGAGGAACAGGAACTTGTTTTGGCGACTGTGGAGGAAAGTGTGGCTCATGCTATTGCTCAAATCCCTACTGAACACCAAAGCATGATTCTTTCCGTTATTGTGCCTCATGGACGAACCGGTGGCGTTTATGAGACTTTTAGCGATTTAGTTGATTCTTACCGCACAAAGGCTCATTCCTACATGACTAAGGCCATTAAAGAGGGCCGTTGGGATGGACTCACCGTTGATAACAACGGAGTTCCCCAAATCACGCCACCGCCTGTAAATACGGGCAAATCGGAAGGAGGTTCCGAGGAAGAGTGATTCTGCAAGGTTTTCCCCCCTTGTGGCCCCTTTCGGGGGGTTAATGCAAAGCCTAACCATATGGTTGCATACTTTGATTATAGTGAAACGCTGCAACCTCATATCAGCCAATTTTTATGTTAATCATGTTTTGTCCGGGTATGTGTGGAAAAATGGAGTTTGACCCCGAAAATGAATGTTATGAATGTAAAAGGTGCGGATTCTTTGCTTATCTTGATTCTGCTCACGAATCTGAGCGATAAGCGAGCCTTCGGGCCATTATACCCAAAGTAAGCCCATATGGTTGCATACTTTGGTAATAAAACCTTATATGTGCTTATCAAGCGGTTAATCATGTTCCAACGAAGGCACTACGAAAAAATAGCAGAAACCCTAGCAGAATTGGGCGGTATTAATGTTCCCGTCATTGAACGCTTTATTATCATGTTCCGTCGTGATAATGAGCGTTTTGACGCTGACCGCTTCATCAAAGCCTTCAAAGAGAATCATGAGTTTATATGGGGCGTTCCCTACCCTCATAAAATCCGTTCATACAATGTCTCATAAAATGCGGCATGAAGTCCGTAGCACCCCAAAAACGGCCCGAAAGTCAAGAGCCTCTCGTCTTGACACTATGACCCAAATAAACAGGGAATAGAGGGATAGACGGGGGCGGGAAGAAAAGAGGTAATTCTTCCCGTCCCACTTGGGTTATAGCAAAGCAACACCATATGGTAATGCTTTGGTATAACCTTAAATTAAGCGCCATTTGTGGCTTTAGGCATGATAAACTGGAATATCCTCGGACACTACCTTGATAACTTGAAATTTCTCAACCGCCTAAACAAATTCGATTTCATTGAACTTCTATTCCCAAATAGCCCCGATGAACGCTACAATGAACTCAAGTGGCTTCAATTCCAGCGAAACCCCTTAGAGTTCCTTTGGGGCTGCAGTTACGACAAATTGATGATTATTGCCGACTATTGCAACGAATGTGCTGAAAAGGCAGCCTTTGCCTAATTTGGCGGCCTTCGGGTCATTACTCAAAGATATGACCATATGGTTGTTTTTCGCTTTGCGAGTGTAACATAAAAACAACCTTATAGGATATTGTAAGGTTGGGTTGCTTCGGGGGGAAAACGGAGCATCAAAACCTTTATTGGAGGATTGATTATCATGAATGCGAAAAATTGGATAAAGAACACGAATGCGGTTCTAGCATGGCTAGACCGTGAAGATAGGGGAGATGTCGGTAATGCGATTTCTCTTTCTATTACACTTGGAAATGCAACGGAAAGCGATGAATTGCGCTCAACTTATTGGACAGCAATTCGCTCAATTGGGAGTCCTTATGACGATTTCCCAGTCGCCCGCCGAGGCCGAGAATCGTCTTTGCCCGAAGAAGTAGAGTTGTCTGCGGCTTCTGTGAAGAATATGGTCGTTGCTGCCTTTGCGGGTATTTCTAACGCTGACTTGATTACTACCGTTATTCTCCCTCATGGGCGAACTGGTGGAGCCTTTGAGGATATTGAGGCACTTGCTCAGTCAATGGGCAAAAAGGCCTATGATGCTCTCGTTAAGGGCTACAAAGAAGGTCGTTGGGATGGAACCATGAACGGTGAAATCCCATCAATGACCCCACCTGCGGTGAAAGCCGACGAAGGAGGTCAAGAAGAGGAATGATGTCTCCAATTCCCCCCGTAGCCCCTCTTCTGTGGGGTTACGTTAAATCACTGGCAAAGCCAACCATATGGTTTTGTTGATTAGGCATCTATATATATTGACTAGGGGTGAAACGTCATCAAAAGGGGTTAGAGGCTTATAAACAATGTTTGAAGGGTTGCGTAATGCGTTCTATAGTTTTTTGTTTAACATAGGACGCTTTGGAGCCTATATCGTATATATAGACCTATATTTATTTTATTCCCCTAAAGCATAATCTACAACCATATGGCTTTGTTTCAAAATTTTTTATTTATGTAGAGTTGAATGAAATCGCTTTAAACCTCCTATTTTAGGGCATTAACTTTAAATAAAGCAAGGTTGAAGCCGCCAGTATTATAGGGTATGCCTTCCTCCCATAACATGATACAGTATGTCTGCCGAAGAAGAGGCTAGACAGCATTTAAATGAAATATTCACCCTAATCAAAGAAACCCTTGAAGAAGCCAAAGAACAGAGAAAAGATATTAGGCAACTATCAAATGATGAGAAAAGAGCACTTAATGAGATATTGAATAAATTAAAACAAGTTCGCACAAATCTGAATAAATACATAACATCGTTCCGTGTGCAAACCTCATTAACTCAGTTTGGCATCGGAAATACTGAACAATAAACAATACTATTAAATAAATTAATTTAATTATTATTATTCGCATTCTTATAACAACATCTTTACACGGCGGCCAAACTCATTATCTTTAAACAAACAAATTTAAATGAATAAGTTTTTATCCTGTTTATACAATTCATAAAATTTAAACCAGAACGCAAGTGCCGAAAAAATTCCAGCCCA
>Ga0222716_10001829_pt1 | contig 17557 bp, 23 predicted proteins | sample C33_13DmetaG_FD_165044 | JGI IMG/M metagenome (GOLD analysis project Ga0222716, IMG submission 165044) | Estuarine water microbial communities from San Francisco Bay, California, United States - C33_13D | ecosystem: Environmental > Aquatic > Marine > Unclassified | place: USA: California... | reverse complement strand
CTCTACTTAAACTACTAAATCCGCCCCAAGGTTGGAATACTAGTCTGTGGGCAAAACTAATATCAAAACAAGAATACACTTTTATATCAAATTCTTCTCGTCTGTTAGTTCTAACTCTTATAGTATCATTATCTACTATAGTGTAACCTCTAATACTGTTTACCCTAATACTTTTAACTTGTAAATCTTGTTCAGTAATAAGTATACCATGTTCTGTATACATATGATCATCTGCTTTTGAATCAAATGCTACCATCATTAGAAACATAACAAGTGCCGTTATTAAAAGCGGACTCATATTTTTTATAAAGTTTTTATCGTGTTCATTCATATTATTTTCCTATAGCATTACCATATATATGTACATGGACTCTGCTTGTATAATTGTAACCACGTTGTATTGCCTCATCGGCTATTGTGGCTTCTGTTTGTATTAGTCCTTCAAAAGTGCCGCCAACTCCCATAATCCATACAGGGAAGTTACAGCCGGCATCTCTAAATAATTTTGTGTGTTCTTCTACTTCTTTCCAACTTGCATCAGTACCATTAACAACAAACTTTAGTTGTCCATGTGGACTTACTTCTGCATATCTACCAATTACTTCTGGCTTAATTGCTTTCTTATTCTTCTCACCAGCAGTACTCCACAGTTTAGGACTAAGACTCCAGTACCATTCATTATTTTTATACCATGTCTGAATGTAATCAGCCAACTCGTCAGTAATAGGCTTCGTGCCATTAGTTTCTACAGTAACATTCTTAGGCATATTATTTCTACGTTTAAACTCTTCTAATACACCTATCATTCCTGGTTGTGTGTTTTTAAGCATAGGCTCACCACCTGTAAATACCATATGTGTACTTTGACCTGTTGCTGGATGTGTAAAATTGCCGTGCGGTAGAAGAGCTGTAAGTTCGTCTACTGCCTCCTCCACCGTCTTATCGGTAATAAGGTGCTTGTAGCGTTTGCTCCAAGTGTAACTACTGTCACAACCCTTATCAAAAACTGGTAAGTCAAACACATTGTCTATGTTTGTTATATCAATTGTTTCGTACGGCAACTCATATGTACTTGCGTCTGTTGGATCTTTTTGTCCAAACCCGTTACATTGTAAGTTACATAGGAAAAATCTCATCCATAAACTAGGTATACCAACATACTGGCCTTCGCCTTGTGCTGAATAAAATGTTTCACTATATTTTAAACTAGTCTGCTTCATCCTGCCCTTTTAAAAAGTTTACAAATTCTTGTTTATCGAATTCTTCATCTGTAATATCCATTATAGCATTATATACGACAGAATGCAACTCACTGCTTTCATATCCTATACTATTATTTAAAACATCTTCAAAAGACTCTATAGCACATATTCTAAAACCTTTGTCATATAATAAATTAAAATCATTTACTGACGGAGAAAATATTTTTCCATACTGTATACATTTAACAAAAAAAGTATCTGATATAGATCTAGTCTCTATAGTTATCTCACCAACTGTATCTGAGCCATTAGAAAGTTCTAAATGTACACCATAATCTAAGTTGTCTAAGTCAGCAACACAATCAATACATTCCATAACCTCAAAATCCTGCATTGGGTATCTATTTGTAATCCATTCCATATCTTGTCTATCGCAAACTCTGTTTACAACTTCTCTTACAGGAATTGCATGTTTGCCATGTACAAGATGTCCGTTACGAGTATTAATCATTTATGAACCACAAGAATGTTGTTGCTGTAGTTTAATATTATCAAAAAACTCTTTCTTAGTGCTTTGATCTTCCATAAATCTACCTTCTAATACAGTTGTTTGTGTTAAACTGCTATGTGCTAATACACCTCTGTTCTCTACACAACCATGCGTTGCTTGTATGTAAACACCTAAGTTTACACTACCTGTTGCTTTTTTAATTTCTCTAGCAATATCATTTGCAAGTTCTTCTTGTAATGTACCACGTCTAGCACACCATTGTGCAATTCTAGTATACTTAGAAAGCCCTATAAGAGTTTCTCCTGCAATAATACCTATGTATGCAGTACCTTTAACTGGCTGATGATGGTGCGAACACATACTTAGTATTTCACTTCTAACAACCAACATGCCTTTATAACCTTCTTCTATATCATTAGGAAATGCTGTAGCATTAGGCATGTTATTGTATCTGCCCCACATAAGCTCATTGATATACATCTTAGCAAGACGTTTAGCAGTACCTTGGCTGTTAGGATCATTAAACCTATCAATAAGTAAAGTATCTAATACACCCTCAAAATGCGGAATAAGTTCTTCAATAAGTTCTAGATCATCTCCTTCATCCATAAACTGAGATACGTTATCACTAGCCCAATACTTATGACCTGCATCTTTAATTCTTTTAGTTATCTTTTCACTTGTCTTCATTTCCCATTTCCTTGATTTTAATCTTTAACTCTTCTATTTCTCTTTTAAGAGATAGTTTCTCAAACTTCTCTTGCCTAACCTTGTCATCACTATCATGATGTTCCCAATGCCTTGTAATCTTACTATCTAGTTCTCGGTGTATGTCTTCCAAATGTTTTAAATGGTTTGTTAGACTTTGTACCGTACTCATTTCCACCACTCCTCATAAGGAAATACAATCCATTTTTCTTCTTCTGGCGTAACTACATTTCCTGTAAAACTTACATGAGGAAAGTCACTACTCTCTTTATCAAATAGTGTAGCATACTTTATGCCTTCATGCAATAGCAAAAGGTTATTATTTTCTTGTGAGTCCCATTCATCAACTACACCTTTAATACCATTTAAAGTGTGTCCTGAATCGTTAATGTCATCTACAAGTAAAATATCTTCACTACTGTATTTAGACAAAATAGTTTCCAACCTAGTGGATTCCTTGATCATTTCATGATCTCTAGTTTGCCACTCGAAGCCATGAAATGGAACTTCAAAGTAATGACTAAGCATTACGCCCATTACATAGGCACCTCTGCCAGGCCCGATTACTACATCAGGTTTAAAGCCACTCACGTGAATTTGTCTTGTTATTTCGCTTAAATCTTTCTCAAGATCGGTGTTTGAATAAAATAGTTTTGCCATAATGTTATTATAGCAGAAAAGAAGTCTATGTCAAGTTATTTTTTCTTAGATGACTGGAAATCAATTTCTGTTCTTACAATGTCTTCTAAAGAACTAACAGGTTCCCATCCAAGCAAGTCCATTGCTTTTGAAATGTTTGCATCGGTTTTGGCTGTATCGCCTTCTCTTTTAGGTCCGTATGCCACATCAACTGTATTACCGGTTTGTGCTTCTACTTCTGCTATGACTTGTTTGATACTTTTAGGTGACCCTGCTCCAATATTAAATACACCATTCTCTCCACCATCCAATAGGTAGTTAAGTGATGCCAAATGAGCAGTTGCAATGTCTAATACATGAGTATAATCTCTAACACAGGTTCCATCTATTGTGTCGTAATCATCTCCGTTTACAACAAACTGACCTCCGTTAAGTGCCTTATCTACTAAAATAGGCATTATGTGTTCTTTTGGATCTAACTGATATCCAAATCCTTCATAACTACCTGCGGCACAAAAATATCTTAAACTGTTGTAAGTAAAATCGTGTACTGCTGATAAGTCTTCTAAAATAGTCTCAACCATCGCTTTAGTTCTGCCATAAGGTGTCTTAGGGTTAGTAGAGTCTATTTCTGAGTTGAGTAAGTTGTCTGAGTCTCCATAAACAGAACTTGAACTACTGAATATAATATGTTTAACGCCACCGTCTATAGCATGATCTAATAGTTTAATTGAGTTCTCTACATTGTTTACATAGTATTGTTTCGCTTCTGCAATGCTTTTAGGTACACTATGGAGTGCGGCTAAATGTATGATAGCATCAGGCTTTGTCATTTCTATGACGCCTTTAATTTGAGAGTTGTTAATATCAAATGGATACTGGGTAACGCCTTCAATTGCACGTTTAACCCTGTCTACATTAATAACATTGTACCCAGAGTCAACAAGTAGTTTACAAGTAACACTACCTATAAATCCACTGCCGCCTGTAACTAATATTGTTTTTTCTTCGTTGTTGCTCATATCTTGTCGCCTGATTTTACTATGCTACCAAACCAAGTAGTCATTACTTCGTCTGTGCCTAATACTATTTGTTGCTCTTGATAATTTTCTATAGCATCAATAACCATCTCAACACTTTCATCAAATCTTTCAAATAATTTAGTGTCTGGGTATAGCTCAGGATATACCAATCTGTTAGGCAGTACTGGTGTACAACCTAAGTATACGGCTTCTGCAACACCAAAGCCAAAGTTTTCTTGCAAGGCATAACTTACTACAGCCTTACTTTTTCCTAATAAATCGTAGTATTCATCCTTACTTAAATTCAGTTCTTGTGTCTTTAAAAACTCAACTGGTTCTTTAACTCTATCATTTACTTGTTTAGCAAGTTCATTAAATAACCAAGGTTGCTTTTCATCACAAATTCTGCCATTGAAGATTACAATGTTTTTCTTAGTTTGTCCTTTGTGAGGATCTAAACCACTGTAATCTACAGGCAATCCTGAAACAATAAGTTTATTAGGATCTACTACTCTCTTTTTAACAATATCATTTTTAATAAAGTTACTTGCACAATAAATTGTATCACTAATATCAAAAATAATATCTTCAAATTTATTTGCCCAACGTTCCATGTCGCGGACAAAATCGGTATCTGTAAAACTACCTGCATGTATAATGCCTGTAATTTTAAGATTATCCATTTTATTAAAGTATTTCATATATGCAATACTTTCGATTCCTGGAAACCATATATCACTAAAAAACAAAGTATCGCCATCTGTAATGACACCACGCTCTATTAGACTAGATATTTCTGCCATTTGTAAAGCCTTAAACTTACTAGTAAAAGCAGAGTTTAAAAACTGTCCTTCAGGCAACGGAGGAGTTTCGTATGTAGGCATAATTTTAATATACTCAATGTTTTCACGATTGAGATATTCCTCAATAGCGACGTCCATGTGTATAGTATATCTGCCTTCTATATGTTCTAGTGGAACATAAATTAATTTACTCATCTCCTAAATCTCCATAATCAACAACATCAGTAATCTCGTCATCAAGACCTTGTGCAAAGTCTCCTTTCTTATCTGCTTCTTCCTTGCTGATAAAATTAGGCTTAGATTCTGTATTACTTTTGTCGTTTTCGTTTATCATTACATTGAGTTTCTTTTATCTTGAATCTCGCCTCTTCTTGCTTTAGCAAGTTTTGTAAATTCCATAAGTGCCTTTCTTGCTCTGGCTGAGCTTGCCTTTACACCATTAACTTCGAACTTTTCATGTTCTGCTAAGTATTGTTCAAATGCTACTTTTAATTGTAAATGTGTTTCCATGTTATTCTCCTTTATTGTTGTTAACTGGATAGTCAATTTCACATCCGTTTTCGTTATCTTCTGCAACGGATATCTTTACCCAACGGTTAGGATACTTTTCTTGTATCGTTGCCGCCAAGTCATCTGCGATCATCTCGCATGATTTATAATCTAGTTGGACTACATCTTCGCTGTATAATCTTTCCAACCATCTTTTAAACTGTATAAATTCTATGTCTCTGTCATTATGGAATACTTCAATCCATACTCTAAAATAAAATGTATGCCTATGTGGATACCCTAAAAATGATACATCGTCCCAGCCGCCTGTTGCTAACTTAGGATCTGTATCAGCACCAGGGTACTTATGCATTCCTTCTTTTGTAAATGTAATCCAAATACTTCTCATAATAATCTGCCTTCTATAGTGTTTATTTACAGTTTTTCTAGTTCTTCAACCAGTTCTTCTGGTAATTCTACACCGTTTTTCATTAATAATTTAAAAATTAATACTGTAAAGTCTCTAAAATCCTCTTCATATTCAAAGTCACTATCAAAAGTTACTGAAGAATGGATTCCGTCATCGTCTGTTGTGTTAATATCTATTTTCATTCTACTGGCTTATCGCCTCCCGACGAATATTTAGACCAAGGAATAAAATGTTCCTTGTCCAATACGTCTTGTAATTGCATTGACCAAGTACCTTCATTAGTCTGGTCAAACCCTTTATCAGCAATTTTAAATGCTGTATTGAAATTGTATTTAGAAGAATTAGGCAAAACAGCAGTGATTATAGGTATAAAATTACTGTAATCATGTAATCCCATTTTAAATATATCTTCTGCGTACTTAACTTCAAACTCTAAAGTTACCTTAACGCCGTTATCACATAAGTGTAGTAACAGTTCTTCCCAAAGTTTCCATTGATCAAAACGTTCTGCGTCAAAGTAACATAGATGTATGTGAGTACATTGCTCATTTAATGCTCTACTTAAAATTTCTTCTACTGGTTGCCAACCTGCTACAAACAAAGTATTCTCACCTTGTGCAACGGTATGCTCAACTTCTTTGCCTACAAAAAATCTTACATCATTAAAATTAGGTTTATCTTTCACTTACTATGCCTCAAAGTCTCCAGACATAATATCATGTGTCTTTGCACCAATATCATCGTCCATATCAAACTCTTCCTCTTCAAAAAATGCACCAAATCCTGCATTAGTTTTAGCACCAAAACTTAACTCATCTAATAATTTAATATTTTTCTCAATTAAGTCATATGCTTCGTCAATAGATAATTTAGGATCTAATACTTCCTGACAGAAACTATCAAAGTATAAGGCTTTTGCAGGTACATAAGGACTAAACTCGTTGCTTTTGCCACTTGTCTTATCTTTTATAAAATCACTGTAATGTACATTAGTTCTATACTTTTCTACATCTGCTAATCTGTTTGCTTCTTGAACAGCAGTAATATGGTTGTAAACACTATGACCCATATAATATAAGTAACTTTGTGTGTCCCAACTTGTACTATCTGGACCTTTTGCTTTACCGTTCTTGTCTAAGTCTCCTTCAGCCATTGCACAAATATCTCCAGCAGTTAGCCTGCTCATTATAGGAGAGTGTGCAAAAGGCATAGGCATATCAGAACCTTTAAGTTCCTGATTGTCTATAGCTCTGTCCATTAAGTAACTAAACTTCTTAGGATGGAAACTGTTATGTGTATATGTACTACCATATGCACTATTAACAAACGGACTAGCGGCGTCCATGCTTAAATTTATTTCTGGACTGTCATGTTTTCTTAACATTCTTTGTATGCTAGTTAAGTAACATGCCCAATCTAATTTACCTGTACCTAGGAAATGAATCCAACCTTTATCTTTAAGTAGGCCATCTTCTCTAAGTTTTAAGATACGTCTTAGTGCCATTCTCATATTACGTTTTTGTAAATCAGCAAATGCATATCCTTCTAATGCAAGTTCACTGTTACCATATGCTTCCTGGCAAAACTTAGGATCACTAAAGTTTTTAACATTTTCATACCACTCATCACAAGTAGGTTGATCAACTCCACTCATTACATTTAAGAACTTACACTTACCTGGTGTTCTGTTCTTCATATAGTAGTCTAAGTTATACAAACTAATTGTCATAGTTTGCTCAAATGTTTCTAGTCCTGTTTTCTTATTAAAAGGAGGGAAGGCGGCAAAAGGAGGTACATCAAGTGTCATTGCCCAATCACATTGTTCTTCTTCCCATTTAAGTATTTTGTCTACTAGCTCTATCCTTGCAGGGTCATCTGGATTAATAGCATTAGCCCAATCCATTTTAATAACACCTGTAGCAATCTGGAAACCACCTGAGTCTCCTAGTATCATTGTTTTATTTCTATCTCGATCAGTAATCATAGGCTCACCATCTAACTTAGTTAAGTCTAACTGAGCATGACCGGCTGAATATAACCCCCATGGATAATGATAATAAGTATCTTTATCTTTTAGGAAATCCATACCCTCATGGCCTAATTCAAAGCCTTCAGGTACCCTGCCACCATCTTTAGCAATTTTTTCTAATTGCTTTACATAAAAACTACTAATAGCAGGCAGGAATAAGGCGTAGTCTTTTTGTGTTTTTCCTAAATCGTTCATAGTTTAACTTCTCGCAGGTAATAAGTATGTGTATTTTGCAATTCCACTATCTACAATAATTTGTAGTAGACCTTGATCATTAATACTCATTACACAATTTCCTGTATCACTAAGTCTTAATATTTTTAAAACAATGTCTAGTGGCCATTTCCAGTCACCTGTAATGCTACCATCAATATCATTACTAATTAATATTTTAGTTCTATCACTTACGCCATCACCAATATGGAACCATAATTTAGTACCATCTGTTTTAGGACTAAAGTTTGCTTCAAAACCACCCAACACACTATTAAAGTATGCCATGTCCTTTAAGTTTTTGTCTGTAGGCACAATGTTTAGATCAAATTCAGCACCTTTAAACTTAATTGCTTTAAGTTGCTGGTTAATAACATCTGCTAACATAAATCTATAATGTGCATCATTTCCATCAGCACTTGTAAACTCTACCTCTACTGGTACAGTATCACCATTGCGTTCTTGTGTGTTAATTTTAGTATCTGAGCCTTCACCATCAAATCCAGGATAATCTAGATAGCCTTTTAAAACTGCCATTCTACTCAACCCAACAGTTGAATCTACAAATTCCGGATATGGATTGTGTGTCTCGCCTTTAAAAATTACAGTTTTGTCTGCGTCTACTGTCTCAACAACAGTTTTCTCAACGTCACCAGTAACTTTAACCATCTCAAATATGCCTAAGTTATGTGTATGCTTTAGCACATCTTTTAATATGTCTTTAATTGCCATTCGTTTCTCCAAAGATTAATATGTTATTATACATGTTTATTTAGATAAGTCAATATGTTTTTTACCTTTTTTTTCGATTTTTTCATTAAAATTCAAAAAAGTTTGTGAACGCTTCACTTATCGTTGTTCTACTTAAATCAAATCCCATAGGGCCTATGACATTTTCTATTTTTTTATCTAGTACTGTTTCTTCCATCGCTTCTTCATCAAACGGAAGATCTTTAAACCATTGTGGTATGTTAAGTTCGTCTGTAGGATATGCTACACTTGTATATCCCATAGGATTATTTTTTAACTTACATACAATTACTTTAGCACCATCAGTAATGTTTAAACTATATGCGTCGCTGTTTGCTTTTTTAAGATTATTCCAATTAATACTAGCTCTTACATGCCCAGGTATCATATTACTTTTACCTTCATTCTTAAGAGTGTTTAATTTATATAATGAATTAGTCTGAGGAGCCGTTGCTTTTTCCAACATCTTAGCAGTATACATAGTGATATTGTTAGCACGTTTAGGCATACCTTTGCCCCAAGGCTCTAATGTTTTAAAATACTTTTTAAACTCTTTAATTTTATCTATTACATGCTGTTCGCCTAAACCATTTAAACAATCAACTAAAAGTTCTTCTAAAAAGTCTTGTATAAACTCTGGAGTATCAGAACGTTTAATCTCTAAACCCATTGCTTTTAGTTTACCGCCTTCAGGTTGATAGCCTTCAATGTCTAAACATAATATACCATATCGCTTCTTAGTTAAAAACAATCCTGCTCTGCCTACAACTTCTCTACCTGCAATCATTACAGCACCACGCTCTAAAGGCACATTAAATGTATCTTTTAAAAACTGTGGGAACGTATCACTAACTGTATCAGATACATGATCATATAACTTAATAGCACTATCCATATCTAGTTCTTGATCTTGCATTACTGGTGCCGCACTAAAGTATACAGAGTCAGTATCACCATAAATTATTGTTTCGCCTTCATAATCATACTCGCCTGTAAACATTCTGTTTGTCTCAGCCGCCATGTGTTTTGTAATAGCTCTGCCTGTAAGTGTTGTGCTTTGCCCTATACGTTTATCATAAAACCTACAATGTGGATTAAGTATGGCACCATACAAACTGTTTAACTGAATCTTTTTAACTAACTGCCTTTTATCCCAATACGTTTGCTCTGAGCCTTCTGATTGTTTTTTCTTCTTCTGCATACGTTGTCTATCAGTATACCAAAGTTCTAGTAACCCAGGCACAATGCCTTGTACATCAGTTGTAAATATTGTACCGTTAGCACTAATGTTCCAGGGTTGCCCACTATTAAAAACTAAGTTGTAAACATCAGCACCTGTTACTTCATGTGTGCCTCCATCATCCATATCTAAATGCATAACATGATCAACGTCTTTACTTTTAACAAATTCAAACTCGTTAGTACCAAACTTACCATGCCAACTATCTGCAAAACTTTTCTTTTCTAATCGCATAGCATTATTAATTTCTTCTTCTGTGTAATCTAAACGTAACTGTCCCACAATAGTTTCGGGTGCCATATTAAGAGCCCTAAACACACTTGGATATAGACTGTTTAAGTCCATGCTACCTACCCAATCATGATAACCTTTTTTAGGCTTTGCCACAAAGGCACCAGCGGCACTATCTCGCTCAGATGCTTTAGGTTTATCAGGCACAACCATATCACGTCTATGTGCTTCATTTATAATTGCTTGTTCTGTTGTTGCTACAGCACCCATTGTTGTTGGAATTAATACTGTATTTTCATGTGCTATAAGATTTGCTAAGTCGATAAACTGTAACTTCTTATCCATTTTATCTAACAACATAACATCTTGTATATTGTATTCACAAAACTTTAGGAAGTCATGATTATAAAGTCTGTCTAAACTGCCTTCATATGGAACCTTTTTCTCGCCAACTTCCATTTCACCAATGTAGTCTAATCTATAACTGTGTCTCTCTTCATAATTGTATTTTCTATATAGCTCTAAATAATCTAAATGTATTCTGCCAACTAAATCATATGTATTAACATCTTTACCAAACTTTTCGTAACTTCTTGTTTTAGGCAGTTTCTTTAACAAACACATACGTCTTGTTTCTGCTTTACCTAATGTTTTTGTAATCCTGTTTACAATATAAGGAATATCATATCCTTCACTGTTCCAGCCACTTAGTACATCAGCATCATCAATCATATCTAAAAATGTATCTAGCATTTCCTTTTCTGTTCTAAATAACATAACTTCAGGCAACGGCTTAACAACTTCCTGTGCCTGTTCCCATGTTAAAGTTTTAGGAGGTACTGCTAAACAAACCATGGCATCCATCCATTGCAGATAAACACCTACTGCTGTAATTGGAGTAAAAGGATCATCTGGACTACTGTAACCACGTTTAGGATCAAAGTCTACCTCAATATCTAAAAAACAAACATTTAATTTAGGCGGTTCAGCATTTACATATTCTTGTGCTAATACTTTATTTAAAGGCCTCAAATCACTTTCAAATAATTTATTACCTTTATATATACCAATATTTCTTTTGAAGTCTTTTAAACTAGCACACCTAAGTTCACTTACAGGGTCACCATATATACTTTTAAACTTGCCACCTGGATCTCCATAATAAAAATTATGTACTGGTTCTATTTCTTTTATAATACGTTTACCATCAACACGTTCAATAACTGTAACTATGTCTTTTCCTGATTCGTATACTGCGTCTACATAACTCATAAGTCTCCAATCCTCATAATGCTATTATACAGCAAAATGGTTAGAATGTCAATATAATTATAGTGTTTTGCCGACTGATTCCAAAATAGTTTCAAGTTCATCAAACTTGTCGAACTCGTCTTGGAACTTGGCTTTGTGAGCGACTTTGACAGCCTTCATTAAAACACCAGGCTTGAGGTCCATTTCTTCTGCTATTGCTTTAACAGTTTCGCGGAGGCCTGTGTTTAGAGCATCTACTTCATGAAGAACTTGATCTCCTTCAGTGATGAGTTTTTTAAGTCTTGCGACTTCTTCTGTGTTAAATGTTTTGTTAAATGCCATTGTTTGTATCCTGTATGCTAATATTTATTTGTAATGGTTCTATTATAACAGGATTTGCGGTAGAGTCAACAGATATATCAAAAACACCTTTAACTCCTGGAAATTGTTGAAAAGAAAGACCCTCTAGAATAGATCTATCATTAATCTGCTGATTGGTTTGTTTGTCAAAGGCAATGAATTCGTCACCATTAAAGTGTACTTCAATTATCACTAAACTTCTACAGACGCTTCAAATGTAAACTTAACATCAGGAAACTCTTCAAAAAGTTCGTTTGATATCTCATCTCCCTCTTCAGAGTCTATTTCGTCTTCTAGGATAATTTCGTATATAAACATATCACCGTCGTCATCTTCGCTGGTGTACGCCATTACTTCTATACCTACTTTTGCTTTTTCTTCATCGTAAGCAGTAAGTAGTTTAGTTGGTACAACACTCTGTACAACATCAAAATACACAATAACGTCCTCATCACTGAGTTCTTCTCGTGTCAACATTCTTACAAAGTGTTTTATAAACATTAGTATTACTTACCTTTACTGTATGCTTGTGAGCCAAAGAAAGCGGCTACGATACCTGCAACTGCTACAAAGTATGTAGCGGCCATATCGCCAAGTATTTTACTTGCACTATCTAGTCCTGCCAATGTGGCAATAACTACTGCAAATGGGTATAACAATAATCCGCCTAGTGCGAACCATGTCATTGTTCGTTGTGCATCACGCATTGCGTCTGCATCTTCTAATTCTTTTCGTTTAAATTCCAAATACATTTGTTCTTCTGCTTTTGAAACTTTACCATCACCGTTTGAATCTGCAGGATGGAATTTCATTTCTGTGTCGTCTGCCATTGTATAACTCCCTAATTTGTTATACTAGTATTTATCACAGAAAGGAAAACCTCCTATAAATAAATTCATGATTTTCTAGGAGGCTTCGTTCTAACCTGATCGCTGTTTAAAGTCTCTGATCAGTATGACTTGCAATTTAGGTTATGTGTTTAAAGTGGTATAACCTGACGCGACGCCTAAGACACACTATTAAAAATTATTTCTTATCTTCTTCAACGAACTTAATACGATTTATTAATGTTTCGTAACCTGCATGGTATTTACCTTTTGCTTGTGACTTTACAAAGCCATCCACAGTAATTTCTTTACCTTTTACTATTTTTTTATCAGTAAAAAACTTTAGGATATGTTTATCATTTACACTACATGTAACAATATAACTCATTGTTCTGGGAATGTATCTAGTAAACTCTACTGTAGCAACAATTCTTTCTCGCTCATGTAATGTGCCTACTTTAAGGCTAGTTCTAGATAATTGCATTTCTTTATCAGTCCAAGTGTCCTGATCTACTTTGTTTAAGTATACTTTAGGTAAACTTGCGGCTATGCCTAGTTTATCTTTTGCTATAGTAGTTGAGCTAACTAACTTAAGAACGTTGCTCTCAAACTCTGTAAGAGTACGCTCTAATGCTTTAAAACTAAGTCCTGTTAAATACTCTTTAACTTCTCTTGCTGTAGTTTTATCTTCGTCTATAACTTTAAATTTTTTATCTGTGAAAAAATAGTTATACAGCAAGTCGCTGTTACATATAGATTTCTCAAACTTCTTATCGAATCTGACTTGGTCCTTTTTTATAAATCCATCATTTATTCTGTGGGCCGCACAACTGACTGCTAGTACATCATCTATTGGAAATGTTTGCATTTTTCTACTCCTTTACCTAATTACACTATATATTATAGCAAATATAAGACATTTGTCAAGTGATGTTTACATCAATAATTAGATTATAAATCTCTTCCCAATTCTTAACTATATTAGCATTACCTGTATAATCCAGATTATGCCCATGCTCAACAAGTATACCTTCTAATCCAACATTAATACCTGCTTGTAAGTTTTCGGGTTTGTCTTCTATCCAGTAATTACCAGTGTAATTAGCACCATACTCAACAAGTACTTCATCTTTGTCAGCACCTGTATCTAAACATACTACATCAATAAATGCATCACCAAATAACTTGTTAAGGTTTCTAGTCCTCAATTCTTTAGCATACGGATCTAAACTTAAACTTGTTATAGCAATAAATTTATATTGATGTTGTTCATTTAACTTCTTAACAAAGTATTGAGCATCACGAAGTGGAGGTAGAAACCCTATTGCCGCACTTTCGTTGAACTGCTTAACAAGTTTACTGCCTTGTTCTTTAGTTATACCATACCTATCACCAATGTTATACATGTACTGATAACCATCAACTTTAGTATGCCCATTGTGTTCCATCCAAACTGAGAAGCCTTCTTCCCAATCTAATACAACACCATCACAGTCTGTTAATATTATTTTGCTTTTATTCATAATTCTTTACCTTTGTTACAGTACTATTATACTGGTTTTTCAACAGATGTCAAGTGTTATAAGGTAAATAGTAGCATGGCATTTAAAAAATCAGTAATATTTCCAGACTATGTATTTGAAGGACAATTAGAAGTTCCTACGGAACTTAATAAAGAAATACAAGACAGTTTAAAGTTAAATAAAGATTCAGGCATAACAACTGAAACAGTTTACGGTTGGTTTACTAACAAGCAGTTTCCTTGTGAGGGAGTTATTCCTCAAATAGCAAACTTAGTAGCAACAAACTTTGTAACTAATGTAGTACAAAATTTTAATTTACAAGTAGAAAGAGAAATTAATTTACTAAATCCATATATAATTACTACTTACCCACATCATTCTTTTCCTACAAATGTTGAGACCCAAAGATGGTATAATGCAGGTGTATACTTGCAAACTACAAATAAGGGAAGTCACTTAGCATTACAAAATTTTAACTCTAAGATATATGCTGGACAAAACACTCAGGAAAATCAACAGTTTTTAAAGCCAAAACAATTTAAAGTTATATATTGGCCTAGTCATATCCCATGGAGTTTGACACCCAACATGAGTATGGTAGAGACAACAATGTTGATATGCTCGTTCAGAGCTGACGCAAAAAAATAAATGGCCCCTAAGGGCCACTTACATTAAGGATAAAACGGATTGTCTGTTATATATGCAGGCCATTCAGTATCAACTTTCTTTTGTTTTTCAACATGCGGAAAGTGATATAGGCGTGCCATAACTTTTTTATTCTTAAGGGTTCTTTTGACAGCACGTTTGAGTTGTGCTGTTTCCTGATACTTAGTCATTTACATCTCCTATTACAAAGATGCGTTCCTTCGGTATAATCACCTACTTCCGTCCCTTTCGGGATGAACGAAGATGCGTTCCTTCGTCTAACGACTACTTCCGTTCACTGCTACATTTAGAGTGAATGAACGATGTAACTTGCATTACATATATTATTTATACTTCAGCCAAAAAAAAGGGCAGTTAAAAACTGCCCTTTAAAGTTACTCCCTACCCTCTAAGTATAATTATACCCAGTTGTAGTGAACTGAAGCCACTGCCGCACCGGCTGAAGGAGCCACTGCGTTATCACTTGCGTCAAAGAATGCTAACGTAATCGCCGCATTTTTTGTAAGTGCTATGTCGCCATCTAGTTCTATAATATAGTTACCTACTGTAGCCGCATCAGCGTCTGCTTTAGCAACAAGTGTACTACCTGAACCAGCATTTTCTTTAATAGTAATGTAATTAACACTATTACCACTAAATGCTGTACTAACTTTAACAACTATTTTCTCAGCATAGTAAGTTCTTGAACTTACATTTGGCATTGTACCAATTGAAGCCGTTGTGGCTCCACTTGTTATAGCCGCTCTAAGTAATAGTCCGTCACCGCCATTGTTTTCAACATAGTCAATAACTGCCGCTGAAGTTGGAATAGTAGTATCGTTATCGTTACTTCCAATTCCGTCTGCTTCATCAACAAATTTAGTAACAGCAATGCTCTCACCTGAATCTGTTAATGTACCAAAACTTACAGCACCACTAATTGTAGCACTTGTACCAATGAGTCCAGCCGCTTCAAAATCAGTTGCTGTAAGAGTTAAATCTCCAGCAGTTGATCCGTCTGCAGTTGTAGTCGCCGCTACAAATCTATCAACGTTTTGATCCCATCCTAAGAAACCGTTGTTACCATCTGTTCCTCTTTCATAAATGTGACCAATGTCATTAGGGTTAGCACCTGTTAATCCACTTTGTAGTGTAATTAAGGTGTCAGTTATTGTTGTATTAGTTGAATTAACACTAGTTTGTGTACCACTAACAGTTAAGTTACCACCAACTGTTACATCACCTGATGTAGCAATAGTTGTAACACCTGATAAAGCACCACCTGTAAGTGTTGCAGTACCGTCTGTTAATGTTGAAGATGTAACACTTGTTAAACCAGACAATGTTGCGTCTAAGTTTACAGTTAATGTGTTGCCACTTCCTACTGTAGTAATGTTAGTTCCACCTGCGATGTCAAGTACTTCACTATCTAAATCAATTGATAATGCTCCACCTGAATCACCTTGAAAGTCAAGGTCTGAACCAGTAATTGCGGCGTCAACGTATGCTTTAACAGATTGTTGAGTTGGGATAAGTGTAGCACTATCTGATGCCATGTTATCTTCATCTACAAAACCTGTAGCAGTAATTGTACCATCACTTAATGAACCATACTGTACTGTTCCTGAGAACGTACCGTTAGTTGCGCCTGTAAGAGCACCACTGCTTAAAGAAGCAGTTCCATCAGTTAATGTTGTTGAGCTAACACTTGTTAGTCCGCTTACTGAACTTGCTAGTCCAACAGTAATAGTATTGTTACTAACTGTTGTTGTAGTTTCGTTACTTGTACCTGCAAAGTTAAGTGTATCAGTTCCTACTCTTACTGTGTCGTCTGAACCACTGTCAGCACCGATTGTTAAATCTGAGCTAATAGATGCTGTTCCGGCCGCTGTTAAACGTCCTTGTGCGTCAACTGTAAAAGTTGGTATTGCTGTTGCACTACCATATGAACCTGCACTAACGGCAGTATTATCAAGGTTTACAGTTAAAGTATCAGTAGCCGAAGCCGCTGTTGTTATACCTGTTCCACCTGCTATGTCAACTGTGTCTCCACCGTCAACTGTTTGCGATCCACTATCACCTGTTAATGTCCAAGATGTTGAAATACTTGCAGTTGAGGCCGCTGTAATTCTTCCTTGTGCATCTACAGTAATAACTGGAATTGCTGTTGAGCTACCATATGAAGCGGCTGTTACTGCCGTATCATCTAGGTTTAATGTTACGCCATTACCTGAACCAACTGAACTAAGTCCTGTTCCACCTGCAATAGTTAATGTTTCACTGTCTAAATCAATAGCAAGTGCTCCACCACTGTCGCCTTGGAAGTCTAAGTCTTGAGCAGTAATTTGAGCATCAACGTATGCTTTTACTGATTGCTGTGTAGGTATTTTAGTTGCAGAGTTTGAAGCCATATTGTCTTCATCTGCAAATGTTACGCCTGAGATTGTACCATCACTAAATGATGTACCTTCTACAGCACCAAATTTAACAGCACCTGCACTACCAGTAATTACTGATGAGCTGTCTGTTGCATCTGGAATATATGTAAATACGCCTGTACCTTCGTCCATACCAAAGAAACCAGTTTTTGCTGATCCATCGTTATGTAGATAAGTAACACCTCTGTCTAAGTTATCGTTAGTATTTGAACCTACTTGGAAAAGTGGGTCTGCAATAGTAACAAC
>Ga0222716_10001828_pt1 | contig 17557 bp, 22 predicted proteins | sample C33_13DmetaG_FD_165044 | JGI IMG/M metagenome (GOLD analysis project Ga0222716, IMG submission 165044) | Estuarine water microbial communities from San Francisco Bay, California, United States - C33_13D | ecosystem: Environmental > Aquatic > Marine > Unclassified | place: USA: California... | reverse complement strand
ATTTAATATATAATTATTGTTTATAAATATGGTTATAATAACCAACTAATATCTTCTTTACCACCCTTGTCATCATTCATACTATAAGGGTTTTTTACTTGTTGATTATAACCACCACCATAACCACCTTGATAGGGTGTTCTATTAACTGTCATATTACTTAATGACTGTTTTGTTAAATCAATTCCTCTTTGTTTAAATTTTAATGCTGTATCTCTAACATACATTCCCATCCCAAAGGCCATTACTAAATCATCATTATATCCAGTTTGTGCTTCTGCTCTTCCATTTTTCCAAATAAAAACTTTCATTTCTTCAATTAACCTTCTAGATTGAATTGTCACTCCTTTATCACTAATGTATTCTTGAAACTTACCTATAATCATAGGTCTTGTTTTAGATGACATAGTAAAACCTGCTACTTTTTTAGAATTATCTCCATATTGGTCAAAATACGAACTAGCATTGGCTTCTCCACTCTTTTGTGAATAGTAAAGGTTAGAATAATTTCTATCTATAGCTACCTGTATTGTAGCCCAACCTATATTAGCATTTTCTATTACAAGTAAAGCTTCATTATATTCTGTAGCTAAACCTACTAATAAATGACCAAATTCTTTTGTACCTATTTGCCCTTTATACTCTGCAACTTGAACATTGGTTTCAATATCCATTACATGGCAAGTAGAAAAATCTTTTCCATCACCTCGAGCAACATCTGCTAAAACCATATATGATCTAGAGTAATCAGCATTTTCCCATACCCACAAATTTTGATCTGCTCCTCTACGTTCTAATGGGTCTTTAATATATGATTTTTCGTAAAATTCTAAATGTTCATTATAAAATACTATATCACCAGATGTACTAAAATCACAATCACATTCTTGTGCTGCTAATCTAGGATCACCTAATAAAGCATCTTGTGAATCTCTCCATGATTGGTCTCTTTCTGGGTGAACATACCATGGGAGTTTAATAGGTAAAAAATCATTTTCACCTGCTTCTGCTTTTACCCATGTTTGGTGAAACCAGTTACCTGTACCATAAGGGGTAGATAATACAATAGCACCACCACCCGTTGCTAGGGTTTGTTGTGCAGAGGCCCATGTCTCAGCAATGTTATCAATAAAGGCAGCTTCATCAATTATTAGTAATGATACTGCTTCCGAACGTGCGGCATCAGCATTTGAGGATTTTGCTTGTATTTTTGAACCATTAGTTAATCTTAATGATAATTTATTATTTTCAGCAGCATCCACTTTTAACCATGAGGGTAAATTTTCCCACATGAATTGTACCTTTGTTACTAAGTTTCTTGCTGTTGCTTGTGTAGTTGCTAATGCTAATACATTTCGATCTTTGTGGAATGTCATTAACCATAAAGAATAACCTGATGCTAGTGTGGATATACCTAACTGTCTAGATTTTAATATAGCACTATAATCGTTGTTTTGAAATAACGTTAATACTTTTTCTTGAAAGGGATACAGATTAAACTGTATGCGACCACGTTGTGGGTGCTGTATATAACAGTATTTACGCATAAAATGTACTGGGTCTGTAGCACATTTTAAATATTCTTGACGTATTACTTTTTTAATATCTGCCATTGTTATTTTAGTAAAAGAATTACACCAACAATTGCTACAATGCCTACGCCTCCTGTTAATTTAGTTTTAAGTCTTTGTTTTTTCAATGATAACTTTAATTTTGCATTCAAATCCTCTGCTAATCCAAATTGTTCTTTACTAGTAAACAATATAGAATTAAAATTATTTATTTGAGAATTGAGGTTATTAATAACACTATCTTTTATAACAATTTTGTTTTCTAATAAATTTAACTTATTAGATAATAATTTTATTTCTGTTTTAGCACCATCACCTATTATTAAATCTTTAATTACTAAACGTACTATCGGTTTTTTTAATTGAATCTTCGTAGTGTCTATAACGCTCTGTGAAAAACCTTGTAAGCTCATCATCATTAAAAGAATCAACGGAATTAACTTTTTCATTTACTTTATATTTTAAAGTGACAATCTTTTTATCTTGTTTGTCTATTTCTATATCTAATTTAGCAATTTGTTGGTTTAAAGTGTCAATTTTAAATACTAAATCATCATTTACATAATGTAATGAATCAACTTTTTGTTCTAGTGCTTTTATTTTACTATTATATTCGTTAATATATTTTTCCTCATTTGAAGAATACATATTAATTAAATAATAAACACCAAAAAATACTACAGCAATATATAAAAATCTTTCTTTAGACGACATTCTTTTCTAATTTAGCAACTAAAGCTTCTAGCTCTTTCTTTTTAGGAGTTTTTGATTTTAATTTGTCCTTAATTTTTTCTTTTTCAACACCATCTGCTTTGCTATAGTCACGTGCTAATGATTTCATTTCAGTAGTAATATCTCTTAAGGCTTTAACTGCTAAGTCTAATTTTTTATGCTTACCTCTAGCCCCTTTAGCTTGTTTGATTGCTTTAGCATCTAAGTCATCATCTTCATCCTCTTTTATATCATAGGGGTTTTTATGAGGATTTACAAGGGCATCATATGCTTTGCCAATATCGCCACCATATAATCTATCAGTAATTTGTTTACCTAATTTTCCTAATTGGTCATTATTTAAGGTATGTTCTTTTCCAAATCCTTCTAAATAAAATTGACCTATATCTTCATAGTCATAAGTAAAATCTTCACCTCTGGGTGTTGCATTTTCTTCTAACTTATAACTTGCTGTGCTATCTTTTACACCTTCAAGAAATCCTCTTCTGTAATATTTATAATCAAGTTCATTATTGATACTAATTACATCTTTATTAAAATGCATACTTACAGCATATTCACCATCGTCATATCCTATGTCTTGTAAATCAGATAGACCTACATTAGCTTCTGCTAAACCTAAATCCTTACTTAGTTTAGCTGTTTTTTCAAGTTCTTTATTTAATTCCTTTTGATTTTGAACCTCTTCAGGAGATGCTTCAGAAAGTGATGTTACTATTTCCCCTTTTATAAACTCTTTTAATTCAGATCTTTTCATTAGATTTAATATTATTATTAGATTTTATTATAAATATGTTAAAGACTAGTAATATTCAATATTTGTTGAATTCGCTCCTCTGTAGATCCGGATATCTTTTCTATTTTGCCCGCTTTATGACCGTGTCTTTTAATAAGTGTAGTAATTGTAAAATCAATTAAATCCCTATAATGTTCATTTGTTTCACGCACTCCATTATCTTCAATTTTTAACCCGTGAGGGGAAATATAAAATATATAATCATATTCTCTGATAAATTCACTTGCATATGTTTCAAATGCATCTTTATCTTGATGGGGTATTGATTTAGCATTCAAGGTAAACGCCATAACATCTAATATCGTTCTATCTGTGATTATATTATCGTGCATTAATTCACCACAACGTTCAGCTAAAAACACGGTTTGTCCCTTTAATGTTGAATCAGTATTCAATGGAATGCCTAATGACATTAAATGTTGACTACGTTCTGTTGCAAATTTATAACCTTTAAATTGCTCTAATTCTTTTAAAGCATTTACTAATGTAGTTTTACCTACACTCATTGTTCCACATAACCCTATTTTCATATCTTTTAGTTTCTATGATTAGCACCTTTTGCTGCTGGTTTTTTATACCAAGGCAGTCCTGATTGTTGTGATATTGCTTCTTTCCAATCATCTTTTGACATTGGAATGCCATATAGATAATATTCTCCCTTTCTGCTAATTCCTTCAGGTATTAAAGCAGGACCTTCCCAATTATGTAACTTACCATCCCAAATATAGGCAATAGTACCATCTGCTTTTTTTAATTTTTGGCTTTTAGGCCAATCTGTTGATTGTTTTTTCATGTCTATAATATACGAAATTTAATTTAATTCTCCTAATATACTTTCAGCAACGTATGTCCCTTGTGCACCACTTACCGTTATACCTCTAGCTGATAAAGCATCGCCTACAAAGTGTATGTTAGGATACTTGGTGAGTGCTAAATTGGTATAATCGACAAGTGGCTCAGGTGATAGATATTTTACTTCTGGGATGTAAATACCCCAATCATCTTCTAATGTTGGAAATACTTTTTTCATGTCATTAATAAAATCTGAAATGTATTCAAAATATCCTTGGAAATGTTCAGATACTGTTTGTAACCCCATCCAATCTATTTGATGTGCACTTACATTTACACCTTCAGAGGTTGTTGATGGTTTACGAGAAGGACTATAATATAACCCTGTCCCATGAGCATTTACTTTAGATACTAATTCTCTAGACCAATCGAATGGTTTATCAATACCTTGCACTTCCATTAATATACCAAAATTGGTCATATCATTTCGGAATGCTTCATCTTTTTTAGCATGTCCATTGTACGAATGGTCTCCATACGTTTCTTCTACTGCTACATATGCTGCATTATTATTTGTACAGAAAGAACGTAATGATACTCCTTTGTCTTCATATTTTCTATATAATTTGAAATCATAAGATACATCAATTAATTTTTGAAAGTGTTTTTGTGGTGCTTCAAATCTAACACCTATTTGTACTGGTTTAGGTTCAGTTGGTAAATCATATTTTTCAGCTAATACTTTACCAAAGTCAATACCTGATTTACCTACACCAAATATAAGTTCATCATATTTCATTTCATCTACTGCTCCTATAGATACAATTTGATCTTCAAAATCAATATCTGTAACTTTGGTTTCCCAAATAAATTCAACACCACCATCAACTAAAAAGTCATACCAATTTTTACCAATTTCATGTAAATAATCAGTACCAACGTGCCATACAGGGAATAAACGTAAACCGAAATATGGTTTAATAAAATCTGGTTCTGCAACTGGATTTGAGCATTGTACTTCTTCTGGTTTAGGGTGGAAACGTTTAAAATTATCTATCACCTGATCAAATAATTCCATTGCTTTTTCTTCACCACAATATTTAGATAATTGTCCTCCAATTGAAGTATGATAAGTTAATTTACCATCAGACCAACCTCCTGCTCCTAGGAAACCTGTCATTACCTCTTCATATGGTCTTAAATATGGATCTTTACCCATATCAATAATGGTAATTTTACCTTTAAAACCATTGTCAATTAGCTTAGTAGCAGCATTTACATTTGCTACACCTGCTCCAACCATTACTACATTTTTACTCATATTTGTCCTTTATTTTAATGCGTTAATATACGAACTTAAAGTGGCGTCTCCAAATGAGACGCCACAGATATCTGTTTATTTTTTAATCACGACAGGCTATGAATCTGTCTATATGTTATTTATTTTAATTTAATAATTTTTTCAGATCTTCTAAATCTACTGTGATCATAACATAATCACCTGCTGCTTCTACTTTGGTTGGGATTTGATCTGATATTTGTACAAATATATGTTTTGGTCCTAAAATATCTTTCCAATTATAATCCTCAAAATCTATTTGACCATCTTCTCTTTCTTCTTCATACCCAACTACTGAAAAATCTACTTTTCCATCTTCAATTTCACCTTCATATTCACCTGAATCTCCACTTAAATATGCTATATCATCTTCTATTTCAAGAGACATATTTTCTTTAATTACACCTTCTGTAAGGAATTGTCTAAATCTGTGTAGTTCTTTCATTTTTATTTTATTTTAAATGTACCTACAATGTTGTCCCCTACTTTTTTAAAATTAACACTATATACATCAACTTTTACTGTGGTAGGAAGTAATTGAAGAGCAGCTTCAAACTTTTTTTTAGGGATGAGAGAACCATCATTTTTAAATTTTACGGTCTCTGTTTTACCTGGTTTATTTGTGAAAGTATCACCACCTGCAAGATAGGTTTCAAATGCATCCTTGAGGTAATTTATACCTTTGTCTTCTTTAATTACACCCTCAGATACAACAACATAGGTTCCACCTTCTCCATTATATTTTTGGTTATGTGTTCCTCTTGGAATATCTTGACCTATATCTAAAAATATACTAGCTAGTTCATCTACATTATATGAATTATCATTTGCATCTATGTATCCTGTTTCTAGATCAGGAATGAATTCAAATTTGTCTTCATTATCGTCTACAAACTTTTCTAAGAAACGTTTTGCTTCTTCTTTATGTAAAGATATGTTTTCTTTAATTACACCTTCTGCAAGGAATTGTCTAAATCTGTATAATTCTTTCATTTTAGTTTATTTAAAAGTTTTTCCTTCAGGTGTATCTCCTACATCTTCTTTCCATGCTGCCATGTAATCAGAAATGAATTTTTTTAATTCTTCACCTTCTAATCCTACAATATATTTACCTTGTCTAACTGCTTGGTCTTTGGTGTATTCAATATCGTTTACTTTAAAAGGTTGGATTCTAAAAGCTTCTGCTCCCTCTTCACTATAATATTTACCCCCTTTATCATAGTCAGGATCTAAATCTAGATCTTCTTCATCACTATGATCCTGGTTTTCTTTAACTACACCTTCTGATATTTTACGGTATAATTCCATTGCTTCATCAGCAGTATATTCTCCTTCTTGGTAGCTACCTTGATCAAAGCTATTAAAATCAACACCCATTTCTAAACGGTTATCTTCATCATCAAAAAATAATTGATCAAAACCAATTTCATTTTCTTCTCTATCTTCTGAGTTTACTAACTGGTACATATAACCGGTTTTTCCGTTATCATATTCAACGTTAGTAGTATAAAGAGTATATCCTTGTTTTTCGTTTTCTTTAATTACACCTTCTGCAAGGAATTGTCTGAATCTATATAGTTCTTTCATTTTAATTTATTTTTATTTTTAAATCTGTTATACCTTTTAGTACTCGGTGTACTTGACCTTCTGTTATAAATATACGATCTCCTTTTGATAATGCCAAAGGTAACTGATTATCCATCTGTATGGACCATCCTTTACCATCGAGAACTTCTATATGTCTATCTTCTTTATCTTGATGCCATACCAATTCCATTGGGTCTACATCTTTAGAAAATGTTCTTATATTACCTTTATTTTCGTATGGGTTCAAATATATTTTATTTTATGTTATTAAAAGCTACTTTTAATAGTTTTCCAATACTGCTAGAATTTTTTTCACCAATAGCTTGTATTAATTCTCCACCTATATCAGGGGCTAAACTTTTGATTAACGATGTTGTATCTTTAATTTTAGAAGGGTCTGCTAAAGCAGATATAGACATTAAAGCTAAAGTTACTGCTTTTAGTATTTTAGCATATTTTGCTCTTTTAATCGAATCTTTAACAAAAGGTTTTAACATAAAATTAAAAGGTGTATCCAAATAATCATCTATCTTATCTGTTGCTTTTTCTAAAACTTCATACCATTTAGGATCTTCTTTTTTTAACTGAATACCTGATTTTTGGGCTAAAGCTTTTATAACCTTTGTTATAGCATTTATAATACCAGGTATTGCAACAATTAAAGCTACTGTAGTAAGTCCTACTATTTCATTTGTAGGGGTTTCTTCTTTAGATGCATCTTCTAATGCTTTTTTAATTTCATCATCCAGTTTATCTAAACCAGAAACATCAACGATGTCCTCTTCAAATAATCTTCCCTCAGCTAAATATTTTCTTAAATCAAAATTATCCATTACCAAAAAGTATTCATTTTAGCACCTAAACCTAATGCTTCAGCATATCTAGGTAAGTTGCAAGACCAATATCCTGCTTTTGTTCTGTCTTTTTTATTTTTACAATTATGTCTAGCTGCAAATGCCTTACGTGCTTTAGGATTTCTAATTTTAGCTCTTAAACCACCAGACCCAAATGATACTTTTTTAATTTTTTTAGTTTTAGGATCACGTACGTAGACATAATATGCTTTTGAACCACCACGTTTTGGTTTATTTAATGGTGGGTCTTTTTTTTCTTTTTTCTTTTTCTTTTTAGCTTCTTGTAAAGCTTCCTTAACACCAACTTTAACTTTATCTTTTAAGACTTCAGCTTTTTGTTCGTCAGTACATTTCTCATAATCGCAATCAAATTTACGACGTGCAATTAAATCTAATCTAAGTAATTCTTCTTGATTATATTTTCTATCTTCATTTAATGATTTATCTTGAATTGATATTAAACCTGTTGGGATATAAGCATTAGTTCCATCACCAAATTCAACATGCACTCTTTTATCATTTTTATCTAAGATATAAACTTGCTCTCTTTCACCTGCTTCAAAATATTCAAAGTCATCGTCATACCCTTCACCGGTATTCATTTTAACTTCGTAATCATTTTTAAAAGTAATTATTGCTTGACTTTCATTTAATGCCGAGAAATCTGGTCCTCCTGGTTGTGAAGATATTTTAATATCGTTTTTAGTAATATATTTTAATATGTACTTTTCTTCAGGTTTTAGGTTATTTTTACTAGCGAATCTATCTACAGCCATTGATGAAGCATCATCTCCATATTCTTTTGTAAACTTTAATATTAATGATTTCGCTCTACCCTTTGGTGAAGATGGATTATCTAAAAATTTATCGTATATATCTTCATTAATTGATTCTGAAATGTCAAAATGGCTACTAAGATTGTTTCTAAATATATCAAAATCACTTCTATCAAAGCCTAATATTTGACCATTATTTAAATTTCTATAAACACCTTTTCCACCTTGTTCTTTACCTGTATATCTCCACATTCCGCTTGAAATAGATGTATCTTGGTATCTTATGTTTTTATTTAAATCAAAATCTGGGTAGTTAGAATCTGATTCATTCATAGACATATTATCTATTTCATCACGTACCCATTCTTTTTCACCTGAACCCAATTGATCGTAATCCATTCCAAATTCGGATTGTGCTACTTCATCGTAATCGTATGATTCTTCTAACATAGGTAAATCTAATGGTACAGATTCGCCTTCATATAAAGCAAATTCACCTAAATTTGTACCAATCAATGCTTCATCTTCTTCACATAAATCGATTATGTTACGTGAATACATTTTTCTAGCCTCTTTAATTAGAGACATATGTTTATCTGAACCAATACGATATACTGTTTCAAATAATGGTATTTTTTTATCTATGTGATATTGTAAGCCTTCAGATAGTAAAGACTTAACTTTACCTTCTGTTAATAAAGGTCCTTTTGTTTCACAAGTATTACATCCGCAGTTACACATATTGTTTTTATTATAAATATTAATCTATTTTAATTCCTGAGGAAGTAATGTATAGTGATTTTCCACTCCATCCCCCTGCTGCTCTAGTTCTTACAGTTACAGGAATTGATACTTGATTTTGTTTACCTCCCATATCTAATTGAAAATTAATAGAAAAGGTTTGAGAATTGCCATCATATTTATTTTCTATACTTTTTATATCACTTACAGAATCAACAGTTACTACATTTCTTAAAATTTGATTTTCGGATACATCTTTAATTTCAGAACCTGATGTACTACCTATTAGTAATTTATAGGGGCAAGGAGTTTCACCTTCAATAGTTGTTCCATAAGTATAACCTGCTATAGTATTTAAAAAATATTTTAAATTATTTGAATTTTCTAAATATTTTGATAAAGATGTTATTAAATTATTTCTAAATAAATAATAAAAGTCTTTAGTGTAAAATTCTAAGTCATCTAACTGAAATTGAACTGCTAAATCAGCAAATGCATCCCTACTTTTAGTTTCAGAAAATGCTTCTTTAGTAATATCAAAATCATTAATTGCTTTTTTAGCATTAGAAGCAGATGTCGGGACTTTTTTACTAGCTTCATTCCATGCACTATTAATCATATTCTGAATATCTTCAGATTGTTTTCCTCCTAATTTATCAAAAAATGCTACTATATTAGTATTAAATTTAGGGGTTTTATCGGCTCCATCTGAAATTTTATTTGAGTATCCTATAAAATCTCCATTATCTAATTGAATAATAATATCTGATGGGTTTTTAGAGTTTATATTTGCAGGTTTTGCTCTTGGAGTCCAATATAAATTTTTATAAGATTTGCCTTTTAAATCTTGCTTAAGTGCTTTTGCATTATTAATTCCAATTTCAATATCTCTTTTTGGAGTTTCATCGGCATTAATTAAGTCTACCAATTGTGAGTAACTTACCTCATTCCCCTCTCCAGTTAATACCCCAGTTCCTCCTTCTTTACCTTCTAGATCTTCTACAGTTTTAAATTCTGAGTGTTTTAAGAAATATAAAGATAAAAATTCATTTACGTTAGAAGATGCTGTTGTATCTTTACGAGTTTTTTGACCATAGTGAGCTTTAACTTTATTTTTAGGAATTTTAATAAAAATATTTAAAGATTTATCTGTGTCAGTGTGTAATTCAAATGGTGTTCCCCCTGTAGATATTATAGGATCATTTTCTACTTTTTCTACTGCTTTATAAATTATATTACTAAATGGAATATCTTTATCATTTAAAATATCTCTAATTTGTTTATCTACAGTAGGGTCTATTTCATAAAAGGGGTTAAAAGTACCTCTACTTTGGTATTTGGGAGATACGGTTAATTCTTTTAATTCTATATCTAAACCTAATTCATTAATAAGCGACTCTAATAACAAAACATCCTGATCATTATTCATGTCAGGATATCCTTTGTCAAATTTATATGCAAATTTTGTAAAAAATTTATCGAATATACTCATTATTTTATTTTAATTTAATCCCAAAATGAACCTACTTCATCCATCCAACCTTCAAAATCTTCATCAGAATGTACAAATTCTACTCCCATTGGATCCCCCATAGTATAATCATCAATCATACGAGAAGTATCAATTTTAAATCCTAAATATTCTGACATTTTATCTTCATTAGTATCTAAAAATCTGTCTCCACTTTCATATGTAAAGTCTTTTTTTTCTTCTTCAAAGTTTGAAGGATCAGTAAACCATCCACCATTAATAGCTTCTATAAATTCGGTTTCTAATTCTTCTACATCAACATTCATGTATTTAGTAAAACTAAATAGATCAAGTAATTCTTGCCCTCTTAGCTTAGTGATGTCTTCTTTTAATAGCTTACCTTCAGCTAAATATTTTCTTAAATCGAAATTATCCATTTTATTTATATTTTATTTTATGCTTCTACGTCCACGTTAACATCTACTTCTTCTTCTTCAGCAGGTGCTTCAGCTTCTGCATCGGATGCTACACCTTCTACTTCTGCTCCACTTTTTGGACCATATTGTAATATACGACTAATAGCTTGACAAGCATACTCTTCTTCATCAAGATTTAATAAATAGTATTTTTTACCTGATATTGTAGCTACCCAACTTCTTTTTCCGTATGTTAATAAAAATGATTCTCCGTTTAAAAGAACTATTCTAAACGTTGTAGGTTTAGGTGATACCCAATCAATTCGTTCTAAAAAAGAATCGAATTCATGTGTCATTAAGTTAACTATAATATCCTTTAATTCTGGAAATTTTGTTAGTTCGTCATATGCCTCCGCAGCATCATCAGCTTTAGATTTTTCACCTACTACAGTAAATGCTAATGCACGAATTTTTTCTCTTAGTTCTGCTTTAGTCATTATTTAGATAGTTTTAAAGCTGCTTGTCTTACTTTTAATTTTTTGATTTCTTTTTCAAACCCCTTAGGATTTTCATCTTCAAGTTTTTTGATTTCCTTTTCTATATCTTTATCGGCAACCATGTTTTCTTTAACTGATTTACCTTGTTTAGATAAAAATGACGCTACAGCCATCTGTATTTTTTTATCGTTTGATTTACCTTTAAATTGCTTAGCATCTGAATCTTTAAAATCCTCTATGTGGTCTTCTACTGAAGAGGATTTAGTTAATTTTTCAGCTACAGGTTGGTCTTCTACTTTAGCTGTTGCTTCTAATTTTGCTCTTGCAATTTTTAATGTTTGTAAATTAGCAATACTTTCACTTTCTTTTGGGATAATTGAATCCCAAGTATCTAAGATAAATTGAGCAAATGTCTTAGCATTTGTAATTTTAGCATTTGCTTTATTTACTAATATAGAAGGTATTTCAACTCCAAGGGTATTTTCATCCATATTACCTACTCCTGATACTGGACCTCTTGATTGGTAATAATCTCTTTGTCTTTTAGCTTCTAAATCTCTTGAATCTTCAATTGCTTTAATAGCATCGTCTAAAGATTGTTGAGTTAGAGGTGTTTTACCTGATGCATTTTCCATTCCTAAATCAAACTGGGAATTTGACCAATCAGAAAATCTATATTTATTTACAAATTTTTCTATAGGGCCTGAATTGTATGTTTGTACTGCTTCTATATTACCATTTCTTACTATTATGTAGCTTCTGTCTGGTCTTCTAGCGTCTGGTTTTGATAGTGGGTGGATGATTGTTTGGGTGTTACCAACATCAACATGCATTTTATCTTTTAATGTATCGATTAAACCCATGTCTTCTTTTAAATTATAATACTTTTTAACGCTTTCCATATCAGCTAAAGCTCTTCTTTTTAAGTCATCATCTCCATCCTTTTCAGCTTTTACAAGCATAGCTCTAGCAATTTGTACATGATCTTCAGGTGATAATTCTTCGTTAATATCACCATTAATTAAATCAATAGCAGCTAAAGCTAATTCAGCACCTTTTATATCACCACTCATTTCTGCTTTTTCTAAAGCAGCGTAGGCAATTTTTAATTGGTCTTCTTTTGAAGCACCTTCTTGTATTTCTTCTTGTAATCTAGAAAATTTATCTTTTACTACCTTTTTAAATTCAGCTTCTGCTTCTTTACCAAAGTTAGAAAACATTCTTCTAAATTCTGAACGGTATATTCTCATAAAATCATCAGCAGCAATCCTACCTTTTAATATTTGGGTTTCATTGTCATAAACTACCCTTTCTTTTAAGGTTGATTCATTCATATCATAGTCAGCAATTTGTTTACTGACTCTGTATAATTTAGCTTCTAATTTTTCTAATTCATCACCATATCTATCTGCAATTGGCCCACCTTCTGGTTCAGCTTCTTGCTCCATATCTCTATATAGTTGAGAAATTCTATCTTGTAAATCTTTTTTATCAGATCTTAAATCTAATACATCATCATAAGTAATTCTTTCATCTAAGTTTTCACTAAATGATTGCATCCAGTTGGCTAATACTTGTCTTGCTTCTCCTTTTTCTAAACCAAATTCTTTTTGTAAATAAGGAGCGGCACCAAACATATTAGTTACACCTGAATCTCTTAAGTCATTTAGAAAGGTGTGCATATCTTTTATTACACCTTCATTAAGCATTTCATCAATTTTAGCTACTCTTTCATCTAAACCATCAAAGTTTCTTTGTTTTAAAGCAGCCTGGATGGCAAATACAGCATCTTGTTCGCTGTAATCGTATCGTTTAGCCATTGCTTTAATAAAACGACTTACTGCTTTGGTTACTTCTGGGTTAAGTGATTCTAGTTTAAGTCTCTTCTTTAAATCATTGAAGTTATTTTTCATTTTTCCAAGATCCTTAGCTACGGGTTTAGGTAATGGTTTTTTATTTTTACCCTCTAACTCCTTATCTTCTGCTAATTCACCCACTTCAGTATTATCTTCTGAGGTGTTAGCCGATACTTCAGAACCATAATCGGCTCCACTTGAGTATGATTTATCAACATTAATATCGTCTGTGTTAGACCTAGGAGAAGAATCTACACCTTCTAATGCAAGTTGGATTAATTCTTTAATTTTATTTTTATTCATACCTTCTACTTTAGATTTTGCTTTTTTAGTAGCTATACCGTACATTACTTTTTCAGCATCCTTACCATACTTTTTAACTAAATTACGTTTATTAGCTAATAATCCCTTGAGTACAGACTCGCGGGATTCTAGTTCTCTTTCAGTAAGTTTACGTTCGTTAATCATATTAACTATGATCTATCTCCTACTACGTATTCTCTAGTAAAAAATGTAATTGTATTTCCTATCTGATCTGCTAATTTATCATTTCCTAATGCATTTGCAGAATCCATTGCAGCTTTTAAAGAATCTTGGATAATTTCTTCCTCTGGAGATAATCCAACTTCTACTTTTGCTTTAACTCCTTTTCTTTCGATTTCAATATCGTCAGCACCTGCTTCTACTTCAACTTCGTCTTCAACGTCGATATCAACATCAACTTCTTCTTCAGCTTCTGATAATGATAATTCAGCTAATATTTCTTCTTTGATTTTAGCTTTAAGTTCAGATACTTTCATTTTCTTCATATCTGCTTTTTCGTCTTTCATACCATCTTTGTATCCTTCTTCTTCAGCATCAGTACGAGCGTCTTCTGTAACCGCACCTTCTGAAAGTCTTACATCAACTATTTGAAGGGTATTGTCTAAATCAGCAAAGGCTTTATCAAATGCTTTAAATGCATCTCCAGCACCACTAGAATATACATCTTTTTTTTCACCACCATAAGCTTCATTTCCTAACTTTCTAAGGTTAGTAATAGCATCAGCTATATCTGATATTGCTTGGAATACTTCACGATTTTGATAGTCTTCTTTTAGTATCTTACCTTCTTTATTGATTTTGTTTTTGCCTTTTTTCTCAGCATCACGTTTACCAAATTTTCCGTAAGAATCATCTCTACGAGCTTTCATAGATTGTTTTTTACCTTTTTCAGCGCCTTTACGTGCACCCAAAGATTCATCTTCTCTGTCGTCGTATCCTTGTTTTTTAGCCTCAGTTAAAGTTGTGTTATCAGCGTGGATTTTTCCACTAGCTAGATATTTTTGTAAGTCAAAGTTGTCCATTATAATGTATTTTATTTATAAATATTAATTTTTTCTCCTAGAATTAACTTTTCTAGCAGGTTGTGTTCTATTTGATACTACTCGTGTTGTTCTTGTTGGTGTATTTACCCTAACAGAAGGTATTACAGTTCGTGTTCTTCTTACTGGTTTAGTTCTTATGGTAGGAGTATTATAATTTCTTATAACCCTGCGCGGAGGAGTTACAGTATTTACTGTTCTTTTCTTTTTTACTTTTGTTGATTGTATCAGGGCAGCATGAGCTCTTCCATTAGTATTTACTACTCCGCTTCTTCTACCTCTATGATAAGGTACGTTAGTACCTCTATACCTGTTATAGTTATTCCAACCATATCCATTACCCCACCCATAATAATTGTTCCAACCATAAGTATTACCCCAATGATTAGATGACCATCTTCTGTTATTCCAACTATAAGACCATCCTATACCACCTCCGTATGGAAAACCCCATACCCAGTCATTCCACATTTGATGTCTATCCCACGGTGCGTAGCTGTAGCCATAATTCCAATTTGAATACCAAAAGTTAGTACTTCTGTTAAATCTGTTAAACCTAACATATCTATTATTCCAGTCAAAGGATATTGGTTGTCTTAAGGCATATTGGGCATAATCATATCTAAATCTAAAATCGGTTCTAAGGAGACGATCTAATTCAAATTCATTATTAACAACTAAGATTTCTACGTCTGATCCTTCAATGGAATATATTGGGTCATGATTTAAAGTGCTAACTTGAAAAGTAGCACATCCTGATAATAATAATACTAGTAATAAAAATAATGATTTGTTCATAAATTATTTCTTTTTATATTCTGCTTTCTTTGTGTTTTTCACAAATTGCTTTCCCTTTTTATCTCCTCTAACTTTTTTAGCAACCGTAGCTTTACGTTCTGCCTTAGTTAATGATTGGGCTTTTTTCTTAGGTAAACATCTTGTTGTAGCTTTACCTTTTTTCATTGTACCACACTTACCAGAAATATTACCTGAAGTATTGATTCTAACCCAATCTTCTTTTTTAAACCAATCACGTAGTGATTCTTGTATATTTTCTGTTAGTTGGTCTTGTGTCACTATTTTTTCTTTTTCTTACCACTCATTTGCCCTTTACATACTTTTACAGCACGACCAGATAAATAAGCTGATGATTTCTCACCTGCAGTCATTCTACGTTTACGATATGCTTCGCCTTTTTTACAAAGTTTTTCGTTAACTGCTGCTTTTATTCTTTCATTTAAATCCATTATCTTTTATAGATTTTATATTTTTTGCCTAATCTAGTTTCATCCTCTGCCTTCTTTAGTGCTTCTTCTTCTGACTTTGCTTTTACTGTTATATATCGGTTATCGTAACCATCTTCAGTATATTGCCAATACTCTACTTCATATTCTTTTTCTGCGGGATCATTTGATTCTTGAATGTTATTTAAATAACGTTTTGTATTCCATTCATGTACGTCAAAATTATCTTTCATAATATATATTTATTATAAATATGCAAATATTTATGTTTATTAATTTACTTTTTGTGATTCTAAGTACTTAACAACCTCTTTAACGTGTTCATCAACTTGTTCTTCATTTATATTACCTCTCCATTTTTCTATATCACCCGCTTCTGTAATAAAATCATTTTTTTCCATTAATTTATCCTTAACGTAATCCTTAAAATCCTTAATTTTATTATCGATTTCGTTATTTTTTATGTTACGTTGATATTCTTCAAATTTACCTTCTCTTTTTAATTTATCTTCTTTTAGGATAACACATTTAAAACAGGTTTTATGTAATTTATAAAATTGTTTATCATTACGGTTTTTCATTAAACCCTTACAACTAGGACAGAATAAAGGCATATTATGTAATTTTTTTGCCTTATCTAATTTAGTAATATTTTGTTTAATACCATCTTTAATAGTCCAAGTACGATCATCGTGTTCCCAAATATCTCCCTCTTTATAAAAGGTTTCGGCAGGTGTATACCCAACACTAGTTTCAGTTTTATCCCCGTATTTACCTTTAACGAGGTTTCTCATTCTTTCTACATCCCTCTTCTCAAACTCTCTATTTAACCCTTTTATTTTTTGACTCATAAACCTAATTTTTGTAACTGTTGAATTGTATTAGCTGTACTGGTATGTAATATACCAATTCCTCCTGCAGCCTCCCACTGATCTATATTAACTTGTCTATCGTCTATTAATATTGATTCTGGGGTTGCTAGTTCCTGTTTTTGTTTAGCATAACGTAATATTAATTTTGTACCAGGTATTTTATGTTTTACCCATACGTGTTTTCCTATTCTAGATGAATCTTCACGTGAAGGTGCTGATAATAAATCTGGTTTGTATGGTTTTAAATAATTCCATAGTTCTTGTCCATCAGGCATCCATTTTAAACCTGCCCAAAAACCTACACCTGCTTTAGAAATAGGATCCCAAAAATCATCTCCTTTTTTAAATTCACCTCGTAAATCAATACCAGTTAATTTTTCATATCCACTTTCAAAGTCGGCTAATACGCCGTCCATATCACAATAAATTTTATAATCCATAACCTTTTCGTTTTCTTCTAATCCCATAGCTAATTCTCGTGCATACGCATTTAAACCAAATGGGTCTTTATTTTTCCTTTCTTCTATTGGAGTGTTATCGTGCCAACATTTATGACAAGTATATAAATCATCTCCACCATCTTTTATATCCCAACTCCAATCACAATTATCACATTCGATTTTATCACCTACAATTGCTTCATTTAATA
>Ga0222716_10001826_pt1 | contig 17561 bp, 19 predicted proteins | sample C33_13DmetaG_FD_165044 | JGI IMG/M metagenome (GOLD analysis project Ga0222716, IMG submission 165044) | Estuarine water microbial communities from San Francisco Bay, California, United States - C33_13D | ecosystem: Environmental > Aquatic > Marine > Unclassified | place: USA: California... | reverse complement strand
TCTAGTTTGCTTAACAATAACTTTTCTAAAGAAATTTTTAATTTTCCTGATTTGAAAGATATTGGTTTTGTTGATTCAGAAATTAAAGTTTCTGACTATAGCCTTGATATTCTAGGCTCTTATAAAGATAATAGAGATTTCCCAGCTTTAGATAAGACAAGCTATTTGAGTGTTCATTTAAGATTTGGAACAGTGAGTATTAGAGAAATTATTAGACAGATTTCAGATTCAGACCCTGTTTTTCTTTCAGAACTTATTTGGAGAGAATTTTTCATGCAAATTCTATTTAATTTCCCTCATGTTGTTTCCAATAGCTTTAAAAGGAAATATGACAATATAGTTTGGAGAAATAATAAAGATGAGTTTAAGCTATGGTGTGAAGGGAAGACTGGTTATCCTATTGTTGACGCTGGAATGCGACAATTAAATCAAACTGGATATATGCATAATAGAGTTCGTATGGTTGTAGCGGGCTTTTTATGTAAGCATTTGTTAATTGATTGGAGGTGGGGTGAAAAATACTTTAGTCAAAAGTTATTAGATTATGAGCTATCTTCAAATAATGGGAATTGGCAATGGGCTGCTGGTACTGGATGCGATGCAGCTCCATATTTTAGAATTTTTAATCCATTTACACAGCAAAAGAAGTTTGATAAAGACTATGTTTATGTAAAAAGGTGGATTTGTGAATTTAAGGATGATCAGTATTTAGACTATATTGTTGATCATAAATATGCCCGACAAAGAGCATTAGAGAGTTATAAAAAAGGAATAGCTTAATTTACCAAAGCCTTCCCTCCCAATAGCAAGAAAAGCATGTATATCTTTTAAATTTAAATAAGTTAAAACTTAGTTTAATATATAATTCGTCCAAAGCATTAGATGATATTCTTTTAACGCTATTATCACAATTTGGGCATTTAACTTTATTATTAATATTTTTTTTATGTTTCCAAATTCCAAATATTTTAATTAATAATATAATGGTAATATATATTACTGGAACAGAATAGATACTTCCAAATAAAGTGTTAACAACAAACCCTACAATATTATCAATCATTTTTGAATTTTATAAACCAAAAGTAGGGTAAATACTTCTTATAAAAAATAAGTGATTATACTTAGAAGGATATACTTAGAAAAAATTAAATTATTTTTTCTCCTGTTGTTTCAGTTAACATTCTGAAGTAGCTATTAATCGTATTTAATAATCTTCCAGTATTATTAATTTGTCTCTTGTCAATTTCGATTACTTGAGCAAGTTCTCCCATAGTACCTGTAGTAAAAACTTGATCTGCATTATAAAATTCTGTGACTGAGATATTTTTCTCAAAAATTGGTATTTTATTTTCTTTACAAATCTTTATAATTAATCCTCTTGTAATTCCGGGAAGGCAAGCATCAGCAAATGGTGTAAATACAGTGCCATTTTTAGTCATAAAAATATTAGTTGCATTAGTTTCTGCTACAAATCCGTTTAAGTCTAACATTAATGCATCATCCGCTTTAGCATGATTTGCTTCAATTTTTGCAAGGATATTATTTAATAAATTATTATGATGAATTTTTGAATCTAAACATAACGGAGAGTTTCTTCGAATATTAGATGTAACTAATTTTAATTTTTTACCACTATAAATTGCTGGCTTCCACTCTGCTAGTATAATTAAAGTACAACCGAATTGATTAAGTTGAGGATTCATTCCCGATGTGATTTTCTTACCGCGTGTGAGTGTTAATCTTATATGAGTTTCATCATACATTTTGTTTGCTTTAAGCGTAGTAAATATTGCATCTTTTACGAATGCAATTGATGGTATTTTTCCAAATGCTAAGCTCTTGGCAGACTCCATTAATCTATTTAAATGTTCATCTAAACTAAAGATTCGTCCACCATAAACACGAAGTCCTTCCCAAACAGCATCTCCACCTTGAGATAAACTATCAAAAACAGATATTTTTGCATCTTCTCTTTTGTAGAGGGTACCATCAATCCAAACTTTGATGTTTTTATTTCTTGGGTCATATTTTTGTAGCATTTCTTTTTCTTAATTGTCTTGACCTATAAGATGCTTTATTTTTCTAAACATAACTAATAAGATAGCCACAAATAATCCAAGTATAAATATTTTAGATTCTTCGGGCTTCATTATATAGCCATATCCAAGTACTATAATTGCATTTATAGCCATCATAAACGTAACTATTGCTAGTGACTTTTGGGGGTCCTTCTTTGCCCATTTTAAAATCAAATCGTTAAATGGTAAAAGGGGTATGCAAACAAGTAATCCCAAAAAAAATTCAATCAATTTTTCCAAGAGAATTTTTTATTTTTTGTTAACTGTATTTTTTAAATCAGAGGAACCAATAAATACTACTTGAGCAACAGCATCTGTTTTTCCAGTGTTGATAGTTTCATGCCAACTATTTGTAGAACCTATAAAAGCCTCTCCTTTTTTAATAACTTTTTGTATCTCTCCATTTTCAGATTTAATTGATATTTCACCTTCAATCATATAAACAACAGGTATTCCTTCATGCAAATGCATTCCAGTTGTTTCACCTGGAGTTAAAACTCTTATAGCAGAGGTAATGGCTGCATTTGAATCAGGAAAATTAATGGCTTTATCAGTGACATCTGTTGTGATTCCATTTAGTAATACTTTCGTTTCATATTGGATGTTTTTTTCTGGTGAAGAACATGAAATGATTAAAATACCACATGCTAATAATAGATTTATAATTTTCATTTTTTTATTTATTATTTATTGTATTCAAAAGAAAGCAAATTATTTAAACATCACAAAATATATCCAATAAAATATATAATAATACTAAGAATCGTATTAATAGCTTTTTCTTAAATTTGTTTAAATCAATTAAGTTTCATAAATGAATTTATTTGGAGTTTTTGGTGCTTTATTAATTGGTATTGTCCTAGGCTTAATTGGGGGTGGAGGTTCGATACTTACAGTTCCGATTTTTGTTTATGTATTAGATGTAGAGCCAGTATTGGCCACAGCTTATTCCTTATTTGTCGTTGGTATTGCTGCATTATTTGGTGCAATTAAAAATGCTCAAGAAAATCTTGTTGAGTACAAAACAGGTTTTGTTTTTGCAATTCCTGCTTTTATTGGAGTATATATTGCAAGAAGATTTCTATTAGATCTTATTCCAGATGTAATTTTAAAGTTAGGAGAATTTTCTCTTACAAAAGATATAGGAATAATGATGTTTTTTGCTCTCATTATGATTTTTGCTTCTTACTTTATGATTAAAGATAAAAATGAACAGAACATCAGTAAAAAATTTAGTAACAATATCAATATTTTAATTATTGAAGGTTTTATTGTTGGTATTTTAACTGGAATAGTTGGGGCAGGAGGCGGATTTATTATAATTCCAGCATTAGTTTTATTTGCCGGATTGCCAATGAAAAATGCTATTGGAACATCTTTGATGATTATTGCCATTAAATCTCTTTTTGGATTTATAGGTGATCTTCAAAATAATAATATTATAATTGATTGGTTATTATTATGTGGATTTACCTTCTTATCTATAATTGGGATTTTTACAGGATTGTATTTTAATAAATTTATAGAAGGTAATAAACTTAAAAAAGGCTTTGGTTGGTTTGTTTTAATAATGGGAGTTAGTATTGTTTTAAAGGAGATTATATAGGTTTTCCTTTTTTTAGTCATAGTAATAGTATTATTTTTGAATTGAAAATTTTAAATAGATGAAAGTTGAACAGATTTATACCAATTGTCTCGCACAAGGATCGTATTATATTGAAAGTAATGGAGAAGCGGCTGTTATTGATCCTCTAAGAGATGTATCGCATTATACAGACTTAGCTGCAGTTGGTAATGCTAAGATAAAATATGTGTTTGAAACCCATTTTCATGCAGATTTTATTAGTGGACATCTTACGCTATCAAAATTAACAGATTCTCATATTGTGTATGGTCCAGAAGCAAATCCAGATTTTGACTGTATTATAGCAAAAGATAATCAGCAATTTAAGATTGGCAATGTTAGTATTACTGTTTTGCACACTCCTGGGCATACTTTAGAAAGTTCATGCTATTTGTTAAAAGACGAGGATGGTACAGAGCATTGTTTGTTTACTGGAGATACACTTTTTTTAGGTGATGTGGGAAGACCAGATTTGGCTCAAAAAGATATGCAAATGACCAAAGAAGAGTTAGCAGGCGTACTTTATGAATCTGTAAATAATAAAATTAAGCCATTGCCCGATAATATATTAATATATCCTGGTCATGGTTCTGGCTCAGCATGTGGTAAAAATATGATGAAAGAGACAGTAGATACTTTAAAAAATCAAAAAGATATTAATTACGTGCTTAACGGATCATTATCTAAAGAAGAATTTATTACTGAATTAACTCATGATTTACAAGAACCTCCTTCTTATTTTCCATCAAATGTTCAGTTAAACAAAGAGGGTTACGATGATCTATCTTCTGTTCTTAAAAAAAGTAAAAAAGCTCTTTCAGTTTCAGAATTTGAAAATGCATCAAAAGAAAATGGCATAATTATTCTTGATGTTAGACACCAAAGTGCTTTTGCCAGAGAACATATTCCAAATTCTATTTTTATTGGACTTGACGGAGGCTTTGCTCCATGGGTTGGGGCAATACTTTCTGACGTTAATCAACCTATTTTATTAATAGTTGATGAAGATAGACTTGAAGAGGCAATTACAAGGCTTTCTAGAGTTGGTTTTGATAATGTTATTGGTTTTCTAAGTGGAGGATTTAAGAGTTGGAAATCTGCTGATAAACCTATTGCTTCTATTGAAACAATTTCTGCTAACGATTTTGCAAAAATTAATTTATCAAATCAGCTTAAAATTTTTGATGTTAGAAAATCTACAGAATATAATTCTGCACATATTATTAGTGCTATAAATGCTCCACTAAATGATATTGATTCTAATCATGTAATGTATAATAAAGATGAAGAAGTTTATATACATTGTGCCGGTGGCTACAGATCAATTATTGCTAATTCAATATTAAAATCAAAAGGCTATCACAATTTAATAGATGTTCTTGGAGGCTTCTCTTCAATTAGAAATACAGATATTCATATTAAAGAAAATATCTGTACAAATTAAATTTTTATCATATGAAAAATATTACAAAAGAAGATTGGAAAAAATTAGTTAAGGAAACTAACAATGCAGTTGTAATTGACGTAAGAACGCCAGAAGAATGGGCTGAAGGTATTCAACCTAATGCTAAACAAATTAATTTTTTGTCTTTAGTAGATTTTTTAAGTGAAATAGATTCATTAGATAAATCAAATACATATTTTCTTTACTGTAGAAGTGGAAAAAGAAGCGCTCAAGCCTGTATGTATATGTATGACAAAGGTTTTACAACTTATAATTTGATGGGAGGTATGTTGTCATGGGATGGAGAAGTTGTTAAGTAATTATGTCCAAAAAAGAACATTGGGATAATATTTATTCCACTAAAACCTTACAAGAAGTTAGTTGGCATCAACCTATTCCTAAAATATCTCTAGATTTTATATTATCCTTGGGTCTTCCAAAGGAATCCCCAATTATAGATGTTGGAGGTGGGGATAGTTTTTTAGTAGACTCTTTAATAAAGGAAGGATATACTGATTTGACTGTACTAGACATTTCTAAAGTAGCAATTGAAAGAGCAAAAATTCGATTAGCTAAAAATGCTAATAAGATAAATTGGATTGTTTCAGATATTACAAATTTCTCTCCTGAGAGAAAATATTCTGTTTGGCACGACAGGGCAGTTTTTCATTTTTTAAGAAATGAGCAAGAAATTAATTCTTATTTAGAATCTTTAAATAATGGTACTGCTGCAGATGGAAGGCTAGTGCTTGGTACTTTTGCTGAGAATGGTCCTATAAGATGTTGTGCCCTTGATGTAAAAAGGTATTCATTTAACGATTTAGAAAAAAAAATTGGAGATCAGTTTCTTATTGAGAAAATGATTAATTCCATTCATCAAACGCCATTCAAAACAGAACAATCCTTTAATTTTGTTCAAGCAATTAAAAGATGAAAGACATATTAAACAATATAATTCGAAGTAGGAAATCTGTATTTCCTGTTTCTGTAGAAAGAAACTAATTAGAATTTGCTGTTGGATATGTAAGTGATTGACTTGAACTTTAAGATGTATTTTTACAATTATAGCTCAAAATATAGTTTTGAATCTATTAGGTTATATATTTAATTGTATTATTTTTGATTGTTATTGACATATTTTTGCCAAGAAATAACAAGAAAAATTATGAAAAAAATAATATTAAATACTCTGTTGGCTACCATATGTTTATTAATCACTAGCTATAGTTTAAAAGCACAATGTCAAGCTGATTTTTCCTATATTCAAAATGGCCCAACAACTATCTTTACTGATTTATCAACGGTTAGTCCGAGTTGGTCAACAAATTATTCCGTTTCTTGGTCTTGGGATTTTGGTGATGGAAATACTTCAACTCAACAAAATCCAATTCATACATATAGCAATGGAATATATGCCCCATGTCTAACAGTAACCTATTTTGATTCAACTATTATTAATTATTGTATTTCAGTTTATTGCGATTCCATTTTAATTGGTAACGGTCCTTCTGCTTCTTGGGATTGCGGAACTTCTGGATGTTTTGATCCTGGTACTGGTAATGGACAATATTCTTCATTGTCTTCTTGTCAAGCAGCCTGTACTGTTACTCCATCTTGGGACTGTAATTCAAATACACTTGGATGTTTTGATCCTGGCACTGGAAATGGTCAATATACTACTTTAGCCTCATGTCAATCAGCATGTTCTGTTACGCCTTCATGGGATTGCGGACCCTTTGGATGTTATGATCCGGGCACTGGATTAGGTCAATACTCTACTCTTTCATCCTGTCAATCTGTTTGTAGTACTGGATTGGGTCTTCTTTGTGACTCAATAGTTGCATCTGGATCACAGTTTCAACTTACTATGCAAGTAAATAATTTTAATAGTATAATTGATTACTGGATAACAACTGCCCCTGATGGAACATTGTTAGGTGAAGATAGTATGTGGAATATGCATAATGTATATAACTCTAATCCAGCAGGAATTCCCTATGATACAATTATAACATGTATTAACTACCAAGACTTTACCGGTATGAATACATGCTGTGTGGAATGGATTTGGGATGCTTCAAGTGGTGTTTGGGCAAGAATGAGTACAACTACTTCAATTAATCAGTTTGATAACTATAAAGAATTAATTAAGGTTGTTGATGTATTAGGAAAAGAATCAATGATTGATTTAAATAAAATATTATTCTTTATTTATAGTGATGGTACGATAGAGAAGAAAATTTATAAATAGATTTTTTAAACATAATATATAATTAGCCTGCTTTTAAGCAGGCTTTTTTTTATAAAGTTGAAAAATATATGATTGTTGGAATGAAAATGATTATGCAAAAAGTAGAAAAAGTTTTAGAGATTTTTTCATTTGAATGCCAATATGCAAGTATTAATAACGGTATTTGAAAAGGTAATCTTATTAATGCTTGAGATTTTGAGATATCTAGAGCAATTTGAGCAGCCTCTGAGTTATATAAGTAAATATTAGCAGGAAATATACAAATTAGTAATATAAAAACTCCCCAAGCCCCAAAAAATCTAGTTTTTTTAAAAATTAATAAAACGCCAAATAGGATTTCAAAAAAACCACTTATATATACTAATTCCAGATGATGGTTTAAATATTCTGGCATAATTTTTAAGAAAAAATTTGGATCTGAAAAGTGTTTAATACCTACCAAAACATATAATAAACTCATTATATAAATTGAGATATTCTTTATATGAGTTGTTGATAATTTCATTGTTAAATTAGAATTGTAAAATTCTTAATCTTTCTTTAATTATCATTAATAATTAACTAATTATTTATTAATAAATTTACGAAATGAATGAAATAGAATCGATTAATTTATCAGAAAAGTTTTCCAAGTTTAGTAAGGAATGGACACCTTATATTATTGGAGAGCTAAATAATCAATATGTAAAATTATGTAAGCTAAAAGATAATTTTGTTTGGCATAAACACGAAAAAGAGGATGAGCTTTTTATGGTTTTTAAAGGAACTCTTTATATGGACTTTAGAAATCAAGAAACGGTTAAAGTAAAGGAAGGGGAGATATTAATTGTTCCAAAAGGTATAGAGCATAGGCCAAGAACTAACGGTGAAATTGTTTTTAATCTTCTTTTTGAGCCTATGAGTACCGAACACACTGGAAACATTGATAATGAATTTACCGTAAAAAAACAAGATTGGATATAAAAAAAGGGGATAATTAATTATCCCCTTTTTAGATGTTTTGTAATTAGCTTATTTGGCTTTAAAATATCCAAAAATTGCACCTATATAGATGATAATATCAGTAATAACCATTTCGATACCAAAATTCATTAATGGTTCATTAGCAAATACAGTAAAGAACATTATCATTAATATGGAGGTTCCTATAATATATCCAAGTAATATTTTTTTTGCAGTTTCTACACTTTCATTTCTACACAAAACACATATTAATCCAATCGTAAAAATGGCTGGAAATAATCCATAGTGCATAACTTCTACCATTCTTGCTACTTCTTGAATATCTGTAGTTAGCATAGTTGGAATCATATCTTTGATGCCAAAGGCCATTACAAGTGACATTAATATATTAAAGACACCAATAATTGTTAAGGAATTTTTTGTTTTCATTAAATTTTGTTTTTTTCAATATTACAAAAAATAATTATGCTTGATTTCTCTTAAATTTGTAAGGTGAAAAATTTTCTGTTTATAATTCTATTGTCATTTATATTTTCCTATAGTATTTTTGGGCAATCATATCAAGAGATGTTAAATCACAATATTGAATGGCAGCTCACATCATGTAATAACGGATGTATAACAGATGTTTATTTTGCTGATGGAGATACATTGTATAATGGGTTTAACTATAAGATATTAAATGGCTATCATTATATTTCAAAGACTTTTTGGTTAAGAGAGAACACAAATGATCAGAAGGTTTTTTTATCATTTTTACAAAATAATATTAGAAAAGAAGTTTTATTATATGATTTCAATCTTTCAAAAGGTGATTCTATAAATATTAATAATCCAATAAGTCCTTTTCCTGCAAATCCAGGTATGTATATTGTTGATTCTACTTCAACAATACAATTAAATGATGGGCTATATTATGAGCATTTCTACTTGTCTTCATTAGATCCGTCAATAAATGAAAATCCAATTTGGATAGAGGGAATTGGTTCATTAAGTTTAATTAATTCTCCTGGAGGCACACCAAATGTAAATGGAGCAGGTAAATTAAGTTGCTATTTTAACAATGGTAATTCTGTTTATTCTCAGTTAGATTCGATTAATTCTTGCGTATTTACAAATCCTTCTCTCAGTTATATAAACACGAATATTAAACAAACAAAAGAAATTGTGAAAGTTTCAAATTTATTGGGACGCAATACAACAAAGCGTAAAAATGAAATATTACTTTATCATTATAATGATGGTACTGTAGATAAAAGAATTATTTTCTAATTTCTGGAGCTCCAATTTTTTCTAATTGACTGTCGAGTGATTTTATAGCCTCGTAAATTTCTTTATAATCATCTTCAATATCCGTGAATATTTTGTTAGCTGTTTCTAAACTTTTTTCATGAGTTTTTGTTGGGCCATAAGAAGAGTTTGCGCCACTACTTGCTGACCATAGAAATGACCACATCGAAGGGAATTCATTTTCTTCACCAATTTCTTTACGAGCTTGACTGCCTCCAAGATTTTCTAGAAGCGTCATAATTTTTATTCTGTTTTCTAATAAAGTAGAATGTAATTTTTCATCTAGTAATTTTCCTCTTTTATAAGCTTTTAACATCATATTGATTTTAACTTTCAAATCCTTTATATCATTAGATAAATTATTTCCGTCATTTCTTAAATTATTAAGCTTTTGTCTAAATTGTGAAACTTGTTCAATTGAAACACCTTCTAAGGCTCCTTCAGAAATTTGATCTACTTTAAAAGTCTTTTTATCTGAAATAGAAATATATTCACCTTCAATTTGCTTAAATAATTGAGCAGAATATTCTCCTGGGTTAACCATACTTCCTGATTCTTCTTTATTAAAGTTCTTTTTTGATATAGTAGATTGTGATTCAGAAGATAAATTCCAGCTTACTCTAGTTAACCCTTTTTTGTTTTTTGCCTTTACTTTTTTAATAATGTTATTGTCAGAATATATAAAAATCCAAATTGCTGGATTTATTTCCTTTTTTTCATTCTCTAAAATTTCCCAACTAGGAACTTCGATTATTTGATTTTCTTTTTCAGACTTTTTTTCATTTTTCTCTCTTATTTTCTTTTTTGAAAGAATTTTCTCATTTAGATAATATGTAAATTCTATGCCAAATGGTGGATTATCTGCTACAAAATAATTATCACCCTGAGCAGCTTTTCTTCCACCTCCTAAAATTCTTTTTTGTTTATACCAATATCCATTTCTTGGCGTAAATAGTTCAGAATTCATAGCTTTACTATTAAATGTTCTTAAAGAGGAATAGTCATCAAGAACATATATTCCTCTACCAAAAGTTCCTAGAACAAGGTCATTCTCATTCTTTTGAATTGCAATGTCTCTTACAGAAATATTTGGTAGGCCACCTTTTAATTTAATCCATTCATCACCTCCGTTGTTAGTAAAATACACTCCGAATTCAGTTCCTAAAAAAAGTAGGTTTCTATTTTTATGATCTTGAACTAAACGCCATAAAATGGTATTATCAGGAAGATTATTTGTTAATTTTTGCCATGTAAAACCTTTGTTTTTACTTTTATAGATGTAAGGATTGTAATCACCATATTTATGATTATCAAAAACAACATATATAGTGTTTTTATCAAATAAATCAGTTTTTATATCATTAACAAATGCAGTCTCAGGAAGCCCACTAAATTTCTTATAGTTTATTTTTTTCCACGACTCACCACCATTTTCTGTCATCTGAATTATTCCATCATCCGTACCAGCATAAATCAGTCCCTCTTGAATTGGAGATTCAGATAGTGAGGTAATAGTGCTGTAGTTAGACATTGCACGTACATCCCATGCATTATTCCATTTTTGTTTGCTTCCATAAAATGGAGTTGATATTCTTTCAATATTATTTGTTAAATCTTCAGAAATTGTTTCCCATGAATCTCCTCTATCTTCTGATTTCCAAACTCTTTGAGATGCAAAATAAAGTCGTTTTGGATTATGTGGGCTAACTAAAATCGGCGCGTCCCAGTTAAACCTTTCAGATTTCTCTCCAAATGCAGGTTGTGGTTTAATGTTTATATTTTCGCCTGTTAGTCTGTCGTGTCTATTTAAATTACCTCTTTGCCATTGAGCATATACAATATTTGGATTTCCAGGTTCAGTTGCAGGTTGGTGTCCATCACCACCTAAAATAATAAACCAATCTGAGTTTCTAATTCCATGAATATTGTCAGTTCTCGAAGGAGCTCCTTGAGTATTATTATCTTGAGTGCCGCCATAAATATTATAAAAAGGCTTATTGTCATCAACCGCAATTTTATAAAATTGAGTGAGAGGTAAATTATCTATAAACTTCCAGTTTTTAGTTTTATCAAAGCTCTCATATAATCCACCATCACAACCAACTAATATATAGTTCTTATCACTACTTTTAAAAGCTACTGCATGATTATCAACATGTTTTTCGGTCTCATTCATACGAACAAATGTTTTTCCGCCATCAAAAGAGACTTGCATATAATTATCTGCAAGATATATTTCATCAAAATTGTGAGGAGAAGCATAAAGTTCTTGATAATAGTGTGGTCCTGTTCCCCCGGCAACTGCATCACTCATTTTTTTCCAGCTAGCACCTTGATTTTCGCTTTTATAAACCCCTCCTGTTCTTCGGTCTAATTCAATAGCTGCATATATGACATCTGGTTTCTGAGGAGAAAGAACTAATCCGATTTTTCCCATATTACTTTTTGGAAGTCCTTTTTTAAGTTTTATCCAATTGTCACCTCCATCATTAGATTTATAAATAGCTGTTCCAGGTCCGCCACCTAAATAACCAGCCACAGTCCTATGTCTTTGCCAAGTTGCAGCATATAGTAAATCTGAATTTCTAGGATCAATTAATAAATCTGTTGCTCCAACCCATTCACTGTCTCCAAGAGTTTGTTGCCATGATTTTCCTCCGTCTGTAGATTTATAAACACCTCTCTCTCCGCCTTTATTCCATAACGGTCCTTGAGAAGCTACCCAAATAATTTCCGAATTATTTGGATGGACTATAATTTTAGAAAGGTGTTCAGATTTTTTTAACCCCATATTCTTCCAGCTATTTCCACCATCTTCACTTTTGTAAATCCCATCACCATAGGCAACATGTCTTCCACCAACATTTTCTCCAGTTCCTACCCAAATTATATTTGGGTTTTGTGGATCTAAAGAAATACAGCCTATTGAATAACTATTTTGACCATCAAAGATTGATTTCCATGTTGTACCTGAATTTTCTGTTTTCCAAACCCCACCGGAACCAGCTGTTACATACCAGACATTCTCATTTTCAGGATGAATTACGATATCCGAAATTCTTCCAGACATCAAAGCAGGTCCAATACTCCTAAACTTTAATCCAGAGTAAATTGAGCTATTGTCTTTTTTATCTTTATTCGCTTTTTCATTTTCTTCAGCAAAAAGGTTAGATGAATAAATAGTTATACCAAGTATTAAAAGGAATATGTGTTTTAAGAATTTCATAGAAAGTTAATCGTTAAATTATTGTTTTGTAAAGATAGTAAAACCAATTATTTTTTTGATTTTATGAAAACGGGCTTTTTGTCTTTCAAATGCTATTATCTGTAACTAAGTATTTCTTTATTTTCAATTATATTTAAATTACTCAATTCAGACTTGGAAAGTTCAAGCATGCATTTAGCTACTGTAGTTGCTTCAATAGCTTTTATTGACTCTGGTAATAAGATTGAAAATAGTGGCATTATAATCTGGCCGATATTTTCAATAAATCGACTATTATTTCTTCTGCCGAGTAACAAGGATGGTTTTAAAATACATAAAGAATTATTTTTTACACTTATCACAGCATCTTCAATTTCTCCTTTTAATTTTAAATAAAAATTTGAACTAGAACTATTTGCCCCACCTGAGGATATAAAAAGAAATTTTTTAGCATTTAATTTTTTACAAGCATTTGCAATATTTAGAGTTATATCATAGTCAATCTCTCTGTACTTTTTTTTATCACCTTTGACTTGAGTTTGAGTTGTTCCAATACATGAAAAAACAATCGAATCTTTTTTTATACACCTTTCAATCTCTACAGGATCTGAAAAATCAATAACCTTATTAGATATTTTATTGCTAGAATGTGTGAAATTTTTTCTGCTTACTACAATTATACTTTTAAAATCTGAATCATTTTTAAGAAGATCCAATATGCAGCCTCCAGTTAAGCCTGTACCACCGAATAATATTGCTTGCATAATTATTATTTTAAATTTCTTTGATTACAAGATCATCATCAATCCTAAAACGATCTGAGTAAACACCATCTTTTGCAGCCTCACCTATACCAAAAATCATAACTACACGACACTGCCAGTTTAAATCTAGTATTTTTTTAACTCTCTTTTCATCAAAACCTTCCATTGGACATGAATCAAAACCTTCTGCAACTAAAGCCATCATAAAATTTTGGCAAGCTAAGGCAGTTGTTTTAGTTACAGTCTCAAATATTTGATGATTATATATAGGTCCTCTAATAATAGGCCTAAAATATCCTACTATATTTAAGAAAATAAAAAAGAATCTTTTTATTAGAGCTGTAATACCAAATCTGTCATGAATGTAAGCGTATGGTATAATTTTGTTATAATATTTGTCTACCATAGGAATTAGCTTATTGCGTATTTTGTAATCTTCAATAATTAGATCTCTATTTCTTTTCCATGTATCTATTCTTGCAACCGCTACAACTATCTCTTGAGCTGTTTTTGCTGCATTTTGAGAAAAACATGCTTCAACAATTTTATCTTTTTTTTCTTTATCTCTTATCCAATAAAATTCCCATGGCTGCAAATTAGAAGAGTTAGGAGCAAGTAAAGAGGCCTTTAAACACTTTCTCATAATTGATTCAGGCACTTTAGTTTCAGAAAACTTTCTTACCGATCTCCGTTTATTTAATACATCAAAAAAATTCATACTATTTATTATTGTAATAAGTAACTTTATTTATTTTGTTCCATGATCCTCTAGTGAAATCAGGGATTTTAATGGGCATACTTTGGTTGTTCACAGATATTCTAGATAACTCAATTATTGATGACCATTCAGCAGCATCATAAACATCCATATCCAATGGAAGTCCATTTCTCAAACAATATATTAAACGATAGTCCATGATGTAATCCATACCACCGTGTCCTCCAACTTCTTTTGCTTTTTTTTCAATTTCTTCAACAATTGGATGCTTATGTTTCTTTAATACGGAATCTAATTTATTTTGAGATAAGAACTGATGACTATTTGGAGTAAGTGCAATTCCTTTTTTAGGGTATTTTTGTGCAAAACCTTTTGTTCCGCTTATTGTATGTAATCTGCTGTAAGGTCGAGGACTAGTAACGTCATGCTGAAGCATAATTGTTTTTCCTTTTTCTGTCTTTATCAGTGAAGTATTAATATCACCTTTTTTATAATTTTTTTTAGCAAAATCAGAATTTTCACCAAATTTTTCTTTTGCATATTCAGTCATTCCAAATTGATTACTTGACATAGATACAATATAATTCATTTTATCACCTCTATGAATATTCATAGTATGGCATATTGGTCCTAAACCATGAGTTGGATAGGTATTTCCATCAGATTTTTCCAATTGTTTTAATCTCCACATATTCCAGTATCCTTCATTACTAAAATTTAATTCTCTTAAATCATGAATATACGCCCCTTCTGCATGCACAATTTCTCCAAAAATTCCTTTTTGAGCCATATTTAGGGTAGTTGTTTCAAAAAAATCATAATTACAATTTTCTAATTGTATGCAATGTTTTTGAGTTTTTTCCGCTGTATTAACTAATTGCCAGCACTCTTCAACAGTAAGTGCTGCAGGAACTTCAACTGCAACATGCTTTCCATGTTCCATTGCATAAACAGCCATAGGTGTATGATTACTCCAATTAGTACAAATATATATTAGGTCTATATCCTCTCTTTCACATACTTTTTTCCAATCTTCTTTTTCAGAATATAGATCTGCTAAAGGAAGCATTTTCTTTAATTTCTCTCTCTGATTCCATTTAAATTCCAAATCACACAGAGCTTTGATTTCAACATTTTCGATTTGAGATAATCGAGTAGGAGCCCAATAACCTCGCATTCCTAAACCAATTATACCTATACGGACAGTATCAATTGGGTCACATGCGAGTTCAATTACATTTTTTTGCCCAACAGGTCGTTGTTTTTCAGAAAATAATTTTTGCGCTTTAAAAAAAATATCATCAGATTTTTTTAAATCATTATTACATGAAAAAAATAAGAATGTTAGACTGGCTAAAATGGTGAGTATGATGTTTTTCATAACATTAAAAGAATGGAGTGTATTAACAACAACTGCAGCTTCCTTTGACTAATTGATTTTTTAGCTTTTTAATTTTACAAGAATACATAGGGTATTTAGCTAGAAATATTTCTGCTAAAAAAATATCTGAAACATTATCATCAGCGCCGAATCTATTTCTTATTTCAAAGGCAAATTCTTCAACAGTATATTGTTTTTCATCTAATCCTAATGGATTGTTTATGTTTTCATTCATAGCGCGAATTAATTGGTATAAAAATACAAAAAACCACTCATTTGAGTGGATTTATTTGTGGTGGACCCCTCTATCTATATTTGAAATTTTTAGAAAATAATTAAGTAAATTTGTTGAATGAAAAGACTTATTTTTTTCCTTACAATTACTCCTTTCCTTTGTTTTTCACAAAATACAAATTCTGACAATTTTTATGATGAGTTATTTTTAATGTTTTATAATGTTGAAAATCTTTTTGACACAATAGACAATCCTAATACAAAAGACGAAGAGTTTCTTCCTTTAAGTGAAAAAAAATGGGATTCATACAGATATAATTACAAGCTTAACCAATTAGAAAAAGTATTTAATAAAATTATTGAGAAGGAAAATGAAAAGAATATTCCTGATATAATCGGTTTATGTGAGATAGAAAATAAGCTTGTAATTGAAGATCTTTTAAAAACTGATGTTTTTAAAAATCATAATTATTCTATTATTCATAAGCAAAGTCCAGATGGAAGAGGTATTGATTGTGCATTATTAGTAAATAGTAAGTTTGAAGTTTTACAAAATGATTTTATCCAAATCAATAACCCTAAGGAAAGTAGAAAAACAAGAGATATTGTTTATTCACGCTTAAAGTTTAAAAATCAAATCATTAATGTTTTTGTAAATCATTGGCCCTCTCGATGGGGTGGACAAGAAGCTTCAAACCATAAAAGAGTTTTTGTTGCAAAGGTTTTAAGAAAATATATTGATGAAAATACATCTCAAAATGATTTTAATTTAATTATGGGTGATTTTAATGATTATCCTAGCAATGAAAGCTTAGATGAAATTTTAGTGAAAGATGATTTAATCAACTTAATGTCAAGTAATCAAGTTTCTGGAAAAGGTTCTTATAATTACCGAGGAAACTGGAATTGGTTAGATCAAATAATTATATCCAAAGAAATTTCGAGTTTTAAATCAATCAAATTTGGTGCATTTGAAGAAGATTTTATGATGTATACAAATAAAAAAGGGGAAGTATATCCTAATAGATCATACGGTGGTAAAAATTGGTATGGAGGTTATTCTGACCATCTTCCAGTATTTCTTAAAATGAGTTATTTAATAAAATAACTATTTTTTTATTTTAGGTATTCGATGACTCTTTTATTAAAAACTGAAGGTTTATCTATATTGACAACATGTCCAGCACCTTTTATAGAGTAATAGCTAAGAAATTTATTTTTTGAAGCAAATTGCTTTACATCTTTAGAAAACAAATAATCATCTTTTCCTGAAATAAAAAGAATATATTTATTAAAATTAATTGGTTTTAGATTTAGAATAATTTTTTTTAAATCAGGAATTAACTTTAGCCATTGATTAAAGACCTTTCTTTCTATAACTTTCGCTTCATTTATAAATATAAGCCTTGATTCTTTATGATTTGATTGTGGCATAATGATGTATGCAAATAGTTTATACAATAACATATTTGGTAAAATACTTTTCAATAAGTTTAGACAAAATAAGAGAAATCGAGTAAAATAATTAAAAGAGGTAATTGCTCCTGCAAAAATAGATTTGTTAATATATTCTTTATGGGTTTCCATTAGCCTAAAGATTAATAAT
>Ga0222716_10001824_pt1 | contig 17564 bp, 29 predicted proteins | sample C33_13DmetaG_FD_165044 | JGI IMG/M metagenome (GOLD analysis project Ga0222716, IMG submission 165044) | Estuarine water microbial communities from San Francisco Bay, California, United States - C33_13D | ecosystem: Environmental > Aquatic > Marine > Unclassified | place: USA: California... | reverse complement strand
CCAAAATGTAAACAGTATACCTTCTAGGTACGATAAATCATTCCATGCATCTAATACCATATTTTCCATTTATTTACCTTTCGTTGCATTGTTTAACGAATCAATGACATCATCGATATTTGGCTCTTTTCCCCACGGATTATACCGACATTTATATTGCTTTGGGCACCAACTCTCAATCATTAACTCATATGTTTGATTGTTCCCTACATAAATACAAGCCATCTGTTTTGTTTTAGATTTTATTCTTTTTTTTAAACGGCATGTTGTATACTTCTTTTTCTCAATCTTACCTTGATTCTGTAGTTGTTGTTTCGTGTATGGCTTTGGCACATATGTGTAATCACTACCATAGGCTTTACTGGAAAATAAACTTGCTAATAATAATAAAAATCCACCCACTACTAAAGCAAGAAACAACCAAGCAATACCCTCACCTATCTGTCGTCTCATCTGTTGTTGTTTGTAAACTGTTTGTTGACGCTGTTTTCTGATCTGACCTTCCATCTGTAGAAGTTCATCATAGGCTTGTGGTCCATGAGTTAAATTCAAAAACATCTTGAGTTCGTATCTTTGTTCCTCAAGTTTCTTTTTTGCAGCGTACGCAGCCATTGCCGCCTCCTCAATAGAACCTGCTTTAAAAAGTTTTCCAAACAAGGGAGGATTCTTGGCTTGCTTTTCTGCATGATCCACATCTGATATAGCTCCCATCCATCTACCAATGTCCCCCGACATTTGTTCAATGTCACGACCAACGGCAAATCCTTGCTTGATTGCACTAAAAGCTTTTGATGCCACGCCTACGGCTAATGATATAGTTACTGGATCCATATCCAGATTATATCACAGGTTACTTACCTTTCAAAGATGCCGCCGTGTTAATACGATAGATGTTCACATCGTTTCTATCTTCGGCAATGCTCTCTTGTAGGGTTTGTCTTTGTTGAGCTAACTCATAAGCTTGTTGTAATTTAGCTTGATCAATTGCAAAATCCATTTGATCATTCATTGTCTTACGTTGTAGCTCGACAGTATCGTTTTCTAGCTCTTTCTTTCTAATTTCTACCAACGGATCTTCTGGTGTCGGTGGAGCTAGAGCAGGCATTAACTCATTTAGGATCTCACCAACTTGTTGAGCGATTGCCGCTTCAACGGCTGCAGGATCAATAGGTGGAACTTGTTGCCCAGCCATTTGAGCTTGTTGCATTGCTTTTTGAAAGTATGTTGTTACTTGATCACGAGCCATCATACCCACATGTTCTTGTACATGTGCTTGTAACATGATGTAACCTTGTGGATTCGCTTGTGATGTTTGACTAGATAACATGGATATATGTGCTCTAACATGAGCTTCATGATCTTGCTCTGGAAACACTTGTAATGTCATGTTTTTCATAGCATTACCGTTCTCGGTTGCTGGATCAACTGGTTTAGGTTGAGGCTTCGGAGGTAAAATAGCCTCAATATTCTTGATATCCAACGCATCATACATACGTCTATACGCTTCTTCCACATTATGTATCTGTGGAGCTGCTTGAGCTAGTTGTAATTGTGTTTGAGCCAGTGATAATCGCTGTGCCATAGAGAAAATGTTCGGATCTGACACTGGAAGTATGTCCACACGACCATCAAAGTCGGCTTGCATCGTCTCTGGAGGCACATTTCCAACAAAATAAGGGTATGGTACTGGATTTTCGGCAAAAATCTCGGCTAACATACGAAATTCTTGCTTTTGAGCGTAATGTAAACGCTTATGTATGCTTGAAATGATCTTTGAACCTTGTTCAATCAAGGCAACAGTCGTTCCAACGGGTGCTTGCGAGTTCATATCAGCTACTTTTGCATCAGCTACTTGTGCAAAACGTCTACCAGAGTCAACAACCACACCTAATAGATTTGCTAGTGTGGCTGACGGCTCTTTGTATGGCAATGGGATGATTGAGTTTTTGAGATCTCCGCCTGGGACATCGATGTCCCTAAACTCCCCAGGATTAAGAGGCTCATCATCATTACGAATGCGAACACCACGAGATTTAAAGCCAGCCGGAAGATTAGAGAGCGTACCTGCATCAATTAACTGCCTTAAAATTGATGTGGCTGCACGAGACAGACCACCGATTGTGTGCAATAAGCCAAGACCATAAAATCCAAATCCTGGTAAAAATTTGAAATGAGCAAAATATTGTCTTTTTCTTTTTAATGGGTCTTGTTCTCTAAAGTTTCTAGAAATCGATAGCACTTTTCCAGAACTTTGATCAAGGGTGACAATATAAGGCAACATAATACCCGAAGAATTCCCCTCCATATCCTTGTCTTCAAAACCTTCCAAGTCCAAGTCCATGTGGCATTCCAACAAGGTATAAGTGTCATCAGAATAGTTTGGACGTAATCCCAACAACTCATCAGTACGCTCTTGGATAGCTCCTTCGTCTTCACCATCATTTGTTTCAGATAGTTCAACATCTTTGTATACTCCTGCTATTTGTAGTTTACGAATATCATTATATGTCATTCTAACTACATGTGTAACCCTTTCAGCTGTTCTTAAATCAGAAGCTGAATACGGAACAACCATATCTTCTGCTGGAACAAACTTAGAAACGGCTCTCTGTTTGGTTTCATCAAAGTAAATCTTTTTAAATGTAGAACCCGTCAAAGGCAAATAAAATAGCATTTGATCTGTATCTGGGTCATACTCTTCCATAATTTCAGTAATCTGATAATTCATGAAATCTTCTACACGCTGAGCTTGTGCTTCAGTTTCTTGTGTTGGTGTCCCAAGAACTTGAGTCTTTACAGGTCCTCCACTTGGTAACATCTCTTTGTAAGACTGTGCTTGAAACTGTGTTACGGCTTCAGACAGTAAAGGATGTGTTACACCACTTGCTCCTAAGAAGGGTTCACTTCGATCTTCGTAATTTATACCAAGTAACCCTAATCCTTTTGATATAGCTTCTTCCCAATCTTCTCTGGACTCTAAGTCCTCACGAACTTTAGCTTGTATATCAGATGATAGTTCTCCAAGAATGTCATCGTCAAGAACCTCTGCGAGATTGGCATCATGTCTATATTCTTCGGTTTCAACTTCTACTGCCTCTTCATCTACTAGTTCAATACCTTCTGGTAATACGTCTTGACTGTCATCTAATTCAATGGCTAGACTATCTTCTTCGGGCATCATCGATCCCCCTGCTCCCATTGACTCTTCTACCATGCCTGCTATTTGTCTTGGTTCTATTGCCATTAACTTACCTTTCTAAACTTCTCAAATATACCACCTTTTTTATATTGAGCAATTGCTTTACCCTTGAAGTCTTTATTAAATATTAATTTAGTAACGGGTCTCTTCGAAGGATACACTTTACCAGACTTGCCTTTATACTTCATAGGATAGTCTTGTATAACAGTTGCACCTGTTTCTTTAGCTATTTCATCCAATACTTTTTTAGGTATCGCTTCATATTTATTTAAACCAAAGCTTTCATCCGTTCCACCTCTTCCTCCAGGAACCTCTTTCTGATCTAATCTATGAGGTATTATAATTCCATCTAAACCTTTCTCCCCAGTTATAGGATTAGGCATATCATTCATAGCATAATGTATTAAATTTCTATAGCTAAATCTGTCTGCTGAAGAGCTTTCCCCAAAAGCAGGTGTTCTAAATTTTATTCTACCTGCATTTATGGCTTTGATTAAATCTTTAACTTGCTGTGGGTCTGCATTACCAATGTCCCCCGATATCAAAGAAAGCCTTCTTGCTAATTCTTTACCTTCAGGATCATAAGCCAGTACTGCATCAGAAGCTTCTTGTTCTTCTTTTTTAAAACTCTCTAAAAATTTAATAGAGTCTGATATATCTTTATTTATAGCTTGAACTGTTTGCCCGTCATATCCTCTTTGCAATGTTTTTTGTGCTACTAGTTGTTCAAAAATATTAGGGTTAAAGTTTGATATAGCCGAAAAACTTTCGGTATCAGAAGGAAGATTAAGCTCAGTTGGATTTATCAATTTAAAGGAAAAAGCATCTGCTAAATTTTTTCTTATATCATTTAATCTGTTGTCTCGATTAGTAAAGGCTGCAGGTCTTATAGTAGACCCTCCCGTGTCTGTTCCAATTGTTATATCACTAACATCACCCATACCTAAAGCATCTTCGTTATATGTTTCGGGGGCAAAAACGGGAACAAAGCCTAATTCTTTTTCAAATCTATTTATCAACTTTTTATTAGCTAACCTTGCTGTATCTATAGCTTTGTTTGAAAGCATGTCTCGAACTATTCTTGCATTCTCAGTAAACTCACCTGAAGTGTCTTCAAATCCTCTGTCCGAAAATTGTATTTGATCTAGCTCGTTCTTATGTTTTTTTCTAACTTCATTAGCCGTTTTTCTTGATATTATATTAACTGCTTGTCTGTTTAAAACTTCTTTTGTTATGATGTTCTTTACCATGCGATAAATTTCAGAAGGCTTTATACCTTGCCCTAAAGCAGTTAAAATAAAGCTATCTATGTTTTGAGTATGCTCAGCATATGCTTTTGCTTTTTGAGGAGGAGTCATTCTTTCTATTTCTTTTTTCTGTACCCAAGAAGTGGCTTCTAAACTGTTAACAGGTTGCATTGTTGGATATTCTATATAGTCTTTTATGACTGCTTTGGTTTTATCTGAATTAAAACCTTCTCTTTCAATCTCGCCTCCTATCATATCAAAAATAAACTCAAAATCATTTCTTTTAAAATCATCTCTTACATCATGTTTACCAAAATGGCTTTCTTTATTTACCAAAACAGTATCATCTCCTTGCATCATATGATTGTTCAAAAATAATGGATGAGGTTGAGAACCAAAAACGGGTTGATCATTTACAGAGAATTGATTTATTTGCGGATCCACTTCAAGATCTTGTCCGTAATATACATGAATCGGTTCTTCTCCGTGTAAACCACCTGATTCTCTTAAAAATTTATTTTGAGCATAGCCGGGCATAAAAGAAGGTACACCATCTAAAAATGTGTAAACAGGATTGAATTTCTTTTGAAGACCCGTTCTCATCATAGATTCATTATCTCTCAGTTTTATAGAAAGAATAGATTCATTTAATTTTTTTCTTCTTAATAACATTTCACGAAACTTAGAAATATCTCCTCCCGTAGCACCGTAGTCATAAAACTCATCTTTTAAGTTTCTAATAAATCTTAAATGTTCCGCTTCTTTTAATCTTTCTTTACGAGAGTCTAGAGCCTTTATTGATTTGTATAGTTTAGGTTCATTTTTCAAAATATATTCATTTATCTGTCCTTCAGTAGGCTCCTTGATGGTAGAGGATGGAAATAAAAACTCTCCACTATTAGCTATTATTGCGTCTCTTGCTCTTGCTTTAGCACCTTGCTTTTCGTTATCTATTTGAATATTATTTGTGTCAATATTGAATTGAATTTTATCATCTATTGTTTTAAAAAACTTAGGTAAGAATTCTTTTGTAAACTCGTACTCTTGTTCTTCTAATCCTTCAATTTTATCTTGAACAAATTGTAGATTTGATAATTTATTTTTCTCATTTAGATACCCATCTAATCTAGCTTGTTCCATAAGGGTATCTTCTTCAACCTTTTTTTGTGTCTCTTTAAGTGCGTTCTTTTCTTCTTCGTAAGTAACAAGTGAATCTTCTGGCTTTGAATCAATCGTAGCACCTTTTGCCTCGTCAAGAGTTCTCATGTCACTAGGTGTTAACATGTATCTATCATCGGTTTCACTAAAGCTCCAAGCTCCGGGCTCTGGTAAAGTTCTATCTAAATCTTTTTCGTATCGTCTTTGAAGATCGCTTTGTGTCTCAGAAGCTTGTGCAAGAGCTTCATTGGTCTCATTATCTACAACAATTTCACCTCTGGTATGAGCCGTGTAAGTAGGTTTACCACTGTTAGGATCGTCAGTTAGTGTTCCCGTACTGTCTGCATTATCTAAAATAGATTTAGTTTCATAGTACTTATGAAAAGGTACCGCTGTTGATCTTGTATCAAGCACTTGTCCGAATGGATCATTGTAACCTAATTGTTGTGCTAAAGAGTTAAGCTCTGCTACTGTGCTAGGCTCATTCTTCAAAAGCCAAGCATCAATTTCGTCATTAGTGGGATCAGTTCCTCCACCTTCATTACTAATATTTTGTCTTGCTCTTATTATAGAATCTGTGTTTTTATTTTGAAATTCTTCGTCTTGTTTTTTAGTTGGGAAAGGAAACTTAGTACGTCCTAAAAGAGTTTCTTGATTAGGAATGTATTGAACAATACCAAAATCGTCATAAACAGTATCAAACTTTCTATCAGGCGTATTCGGAACAATACTATTAGTAATACCTACACCTTCAACTAATTGTGGAATTCTTTGTATGTATTCTAAACTACTGCCACTATATGTTCCGTGAGCTCTTTGTCCTAGACTACCTAAAAGAAGTGCTGTTGTTAATTGTGGTCTATACGCTGTATATTCATCTAATAATTCGTCTTTAGAAATTTTATTATCTAAATTTTTAAATAGAAAATCTTCTAATCCAGATTGATATAAGTCTCCACCTTTATTTGAAGACGGAGTGGAGCTAGACACAAACTCAGGTTTTGCATTACCTTGGTCGTCCATGACAAAATTTCCAGGGACTTTTACTTGTTTATTAAATGTAAATGTTGGAGCAGGACCTTTAATTGTAACTGGTTTGCCTTCATTATCTAATACAGGAACAGTTTCAACTAAATCATCAGGTGGAGGTACCCCTGCTTTTTTGGCAGCAATAAACTTAGCTTTTAATTCTGGGTTGCTTGCTACTTCTGGTTTCATTATAGTTTTAACACTAGGAATACCCGTATCAACATTTCTTACTTCAGTTATCGATCCTATGTAGTCTCTTTTCTTTTTATTCGATGGCATTTTATTGTCTTTTTCTCCAAGAACACCTAACTCTTGAAGAACTTGTCTACCCGTCAAACCTTCTGCATCAAACGGAAGTTGTTGTAGTCTTAGGGCTAATCTTGAAAAGTGTCTGCCACCATCAGTCATGGCTATATTGTCATCGGGATCTCTTGTTAGTTTATCTGGATCCTCTGTCATAACTGGGTCTACTGGGGCACCTCCTCCAGTTTCATCTCCAGCTTTCTCACTCATTAATATTTCAGCACTTGTCTTTGGTACGTCTGGTATTAAAGACATCTGTGCTCGGTCTGGACTAAGTTGTGCTCCTGCCATAGCCATCTGTGGAGTAAGACCCCCAGGCCCAGGTCCCGACATAATATCTTGTATTTGATTCACGACTCCCGGTCCTTGACGCAATGCTTCAATACCACCAGTTGTCGCACCACCCATTGTGCTACCTAAAAGAGTTCCTTCTAAAATTCTATCGGCAACCTCAAGTCCAGTATATTCACCACCAGTTAGACCAGTGGCTCCCATAACAACTCCCTCTTGTACACCTTCTGTTGCACCCTCAAAAGCTATCGACTTACCAATTCGTTTTCCTATTTCTTTGGCAGCATCTGTTTTACCTTCTGCACCTAAAGCTTTGATTAACTGCTTTCCTGTCATGGATAGAAGTTCATCTTTTGGAATCACTTTTCCAGCACCAAATCTATCTAAGATACCAATAATGGTTCCTGCACCGATGGCGACTGCTTCGTTGTAGTCACCCGTTTTCTGTTCCATTTCCTCGGCAGTTTCACCAGTGCCCATGATGCCCGAACCAACGAGTGTCGCTCCACCGATCAAGGCTGCGGCAGGCACACTAAATGGAGCCGTTAAAGCAGACGCTAATCCACCGACTAAAGCTGCACCACCACTTGCTACGTTCTCACCAGTTTTTTCTAGTAACCAACCAATACCATCATCAATACCACCTTGATTGTAGGCTTCACGAAGCCCGACTGTATATTGTGGTTTGTATTGTCCAAGACGTATATCCTCGTCTTGTTGTTTGACTATCTCTTGTCCGTAATTAAAAATAGATTCAATACCAGCGGCACGACCAATAACCTCGACCCCTTTACCAAACATCCGTTGAGCTTGGTCAATACTATATTCAACAGCGTTATCTCTAGCCATTAAGTAATCCTTGTTGTCTTCTTTTTATTAGGAAGCATTCTATCAGAAAAACGATTAGTAACAGTATAGCCTTTAGTTACCCTTATCTTTTTAATAGGCTTTTTTTTCATTAGTAAGTTCCTTTGAACATTCCGCCACGAGCTTTCATAACACCACCCATGTTTTTTCTTACTCTTTCAAACTTCATAGTCTTTGACTCTGGATCTTTCATACCCACGCTTTGTTTTGTTTTTCTAAGCTCATGATCAAATTGAAAATTATCAACTTTCATAGGCAATGCTGCAAGATCTTTTTTTCTTTGTTTCTTTCTGCGTTTATTCTCCATAGCTATAGCAGCTATTCTGATAGGACTTGGTCCTGCACTAAAAAGACCTAATTTCTTAGTTTTCTTTTTTATCTTCTTTTTTTCTTTTTCATAGTCTGCCATTAGTAGGTTCCTTTAAACATTCCACCACGGTTCTTCATTATGGCTCCACCCATGTTGAGCTTTTTACCAATAAAGTGTTTAGACCTTATATTTCTACCGGCAGTTGGAGAGGTGCCTGTTGCTTTACCACTGGTTTTCTTTACGTTGGATTCTTCTTGTTTCTTTTTAAAATCAGCATCGTCTTTTGCTTGAGACTTCTTGATTCTCTCTAACCTTTGAAGATCTGTTTCTCTTTCCTTCTTTACAGAGGACGGTGCATTTTTTCTAGTAATATTACCAACACCCGGTATTTTATCTTTGATCGTTCCTTCTCTTATCTGTCGTGTTTCTTTTTCTTTTTTATCTGCTTCAGATTTTTTCATAGGAGGACCAGGATTTTTTCTATCCTCTTTTTCAATTAAATCTTGTATACGACTTAGCTCTCTTTCACTTTTTGCTCTCAAGAAATTTTTTTGTTTTGTTGTCAAATTCTTTGGAGAATTCTTTTTAGCTTTCTGTTGTGCTTTTTTTACAGCAATAAACTCAGCTTGTAATCTTTTTCTATCATCTGACATTAGTAAGTCCCTTTAAATGACCCACCACGAGCTTTCATAACACCACCCATGTTCATTTTCTTTGTTGCTTTCTTTAGAGCTAGTTGATTCTTTTTTCCTTTTGTTGAAACATCTATTACTTGACCCTGCCCATACATAGCTTTTGTTTTAGGTTTTGGTGTCGTTGGTTTAGCTTTTGATTTATAGATAGCATCTTTAGCAGAAGCCGGCATGTAACTGTACTGTTGAGTGTTTCTTCCAGTTCTTAAATTACCCTCTATGTTTGAGCCTTGACCTTTAACATTTTTCTGCTTTTTTTTATTTTTTTCTTTTTCTTTTTTACTTAAAGGTCCAGTTTTTGGTTCTGTTAGTGATAATCCCATTGTCTTCTCCTTGATTAATAATACTCTCTTGCTCTACGAGGATACCAATTCTCTGGGATCTCTTCGCCTTTTAAATCAATAAACCCGCCTTGCCTAAAACGCATCACTGCCATTGTCATACTATCACAATAGTCATCATGATCGCCATTCGGAAAAGATGCAACTTCTTCAATAACATCTTCTGCAAATTTCTCTCCTTCAGGATACCATACTTTACCCGATTCGAAAATAGGTGACACGATATGCATCCTCATAGTTTTATCAACACCCCCACCACCTTTTCGTCTGCCAGGACTAAACGTAGTAACGGGAAGATTTAATAATCTTAGTTCATCAGCCAGAGGTTGACCAGATGCCTTCGCCTCAATTAGCATTAAATCTGGTTCCCAGTATTCATTTTCTTCTATGGCTATTTCTTTTAGCTCTGGAAAATTCCATCGCCCTTTTTTCGCATCTAACATTATCAAATGTTGCTCACCATCTTCCTTCGGCTCAAACACACCCCAAGTTGTAATCGCACTATAGTCAGCAGTCTCTTTTTTACTGTAAGCCGTATCATAACTCTGCACTATATAATCTAATCTGGGTGTATCTTGTCTCTCCCACGCTTGCCACCAATCTCTTTTGATCATCGCAACAGCTTCCGATGTCGGATTTTGTTGCCACTGTGCGTTCCACTTGACCGGGGACAGTGATGCCTTGACCTTTAATAGTTCATCCGTTTCCCAAAACTCGGGCCATAATGGTTTATCATTTGGAAGTATCGCTGGAAATTCTATAACCTCCCATTGATCGGACATACTGTCCATCGCCATATTCTGTACTAATCGCCCCGTGAGGTCTTTCTTAGACCATCTTGTCTGCACAATAATGATGGTACCCCCCGGTTGTAATCTCTGTCTTGGTCCAGAAGTATACCATTCGTATGTATTATCATAAGCAACCGTGGACAATGCATCTTGTTCCGAGTGTGGGTCATCAATGATCAACAAATCGGCACCACGACCAGTCATTGCAGCACCCACCCCTGCAGCGAAATATTCCCCACCGGCACTAGTCTCCCAACGACCTGCGGCCTGGCTATCCTGTTTCAAGTCCGTCTTGGGAAAGATCTCAGCATATATGGGATCGGCAATGAGATCACGAACCTTCCTACCGAATCTTACAGCAAGTTCCGTGTTCATGGTAGCCTGAATGATTTTTAATTTAGGATTACGACCCAAGAACCACGAAGGCATTAAATATGAGGCTAATTCTGATTTCGAGTGTCTAGGAGGCATGTTGATGATCAAACGCTTCAAGTTACCCGATGCAATGTCCTCGAGCTTTTCGGCAATAACACGATGATGTCTACCCTCAATAAAACCCTCATATACATGTTTAGCATAGGCTAGAAATTTAGTTTGGGCTACTTCTCTGGTTTCAAGTCGCTTATGTTGTTGCTCCAGTAACAGAACTTCTTGTAACACTTCTTTGGGTAAGGCTTCATAATTCATACCCGAACAATAATACATTCGAATGAATTTATCAATCTTTGTAATATAGATGTGTAAGTTACCCTTATGCCCCGTATTTAGGGGGTACCCCCTCTTAGTAATCTCAAGTCAGTTACCTTTTGCTATCAGTTACCCCTATCCTTAAAAGGACTAGCTTCGCAAGCTACACTAGGTCTCGTTCCTCGCCCAAGTTTCACTATCGAAGCTAGTCCTTTCGGCAAATTTTTTTAGGTCGCATGTGACATTTATGTCACACTTTGTTGCAATAATGTCACAGGCCTGTCAGGTATTTTTTGCATAAGGGAAATCTAATCTTTGCATGGCTTAGTGCTTGACTCCCATTTAATCCCATGATATAACATAAGAGGGAATAATCCCTTAACGTACTACCAAGGAGGACAATATGTCTGATGTACAATACGCCATCGAGGAGTTGGTGAACGAGCAAGTGGACTCTCGCATCGAAGATGCAGTTTCCGAGAACCACGAGGTTCAATCTCTTAGAGATGACATCTCAGAACTTCAAGACAAACTTAATGGAGACTTTGCAGACGAAGTCACTAAGGCAGTCTTGTTAAACATCACAACCAAGTTGGTCGCTTGTAATGATGAGCAATACATCATGGTCAAGAAGACTTATCTTGAATCACTTCAATCAAAAAAGGAGGAGGACTAGAATTGGGAGCTTCGGCTCCCTTTTTCCTTTATAAAAATATGGATGATTATAAAAATATATTAGACCTTTGTTACAAGCGTGGAACATTAATTGGTCTTAAACAAGCGATGATCGAAGTTAATAAACAAGAACTCAATCTTCTAAAAGAAATCACAAAGCTTGAAGAAGAAATAAAAGAGTTAGAAAAGGAGGATGCGTAAATGAAGTGCTCCATTTGTACTAACGAAATAGATGTGCAATCAAATGGATGGGAGGAAGGGCATTGTGCTCTTCCTCTTTCCAATGGTAGATGTTGTACTATTTGTAATGATACCGAAGTTGTTCCGATGAGAATGGCTTTTATTTCTTTGGGTCGCAGTATTCCAAAAGAGGGCTTGAAAGAAATAATAGACTCGCAGAGAAAAGCAAGAGCCTTGGCTCAAGTATCATTGAAGCATATAACTAGAGAAGTTAACCAAAGGAGGAGTAAATGAATAGACAGTTACAAGAGCATAACGAATTTAATTATTCAACTGATGCCGAATGGGATAAAGAAGATGCTAGAATAAGAGGAGAGCAGAACCAAGATTCTCCTTGGGTATTATCTGACAGAGATGTGTGGCATGTCAATCCGTATTGGGGAAAGTATGATGATAATGGTCAACCATTAATGAAAGATGGAACTCGTTGTCGTCATCCCGAAGACTACGATGAAGAGGCTCCTATCGGATGGACAGAATAAACAAGTTTCCTTGGTGGAAAGGGGAGGGCTTCGGCTCTCCTTTTTTTTGTTGGGCTCGATGCTCAGAGTTGTGGCTCGCAGTTTTAAAAAAACGAAACTCGCAAACTCGTTTCGTTTTTTTGTCAAGTTTTTTTAAGTTGCAGAAATGTCACAGAGTGTTGCAAAAATGTCACAGTCAAACAATAAGATTTGATACGAGGTATCACAAAAAATGATGCACAAAACCAGGTTTTTGCTTGACTGTTTCATGATCCCAGTTTATCCTATAAGGAACAATTAACCAAGATGTGAGGACATAAAATGGAAAAACAAGACCCAATAATAATAGTAGTTAAAGAACTTCAAAAACTAGTTTTAATAGTAAAAGAAATGGAATTGAGATTGCAGAAAATGGAGGGCAAATAGATGAAGAAAAAAACTCAAACATATTTCGAGGCTTACGATTATTTTAGAACTAATTTAAAAAAGAATGAAACGATTTATTGCATTATTAAGCATGTTTCACAAAGTGGAATGACAAGGCACATTTCATTTTTTTATATTCGAAACAATGAGCCTAGATTTATAACCCCTAGAATTTCCGATTTTCTAGATTATAAAATGAACAAGTATCATGATGCGATTGTAGTTGGAGGTTGTGGAATGGATATGGCGTTCTCGGTTGTTCATCATTTACAAGAAGAAATGAAACATAATTCATATTTATTTAATAACCTTAAATTAAATCATCGGATCATCTAACCGAGGGGGGCGAAAGCCTCCCTTTTTTTTATCTCAAATTTTTTTATTCTTTATTCTAAAAGCACAAAGTTCGCAAGCGACCACTTCGTTACTTTGTGCTTGGCAATTTTTTATAGTTCGCAGAAAACCCTCGGTTCAAAAACTATGAAACTCGCAAACTCGTTTCATAGTTTTTTCGTTCGCAGATTGCAAGCATTGACTTATTGAGCCATGAAACACGAAACAAGGTTCTTCTTGCCCTAAAACTATCGCATTTGCTACAGAATATCCGTCAAATAAAAATGCATTAGAGGTGCGAGGGTCATTTTTTAAGATAAAAGAAATATAATTATTCTTGTTTATCCTTAAATGTGTTGATACTTGGGACTTTTCAAGCTTTATCCTATTTCCTTTTATAGGTGCTTTTAATTCAATAAATAATGGCAATGTTTCAGTAATAATAATTAGGTCTGGAAAACCACTATTATATTTGTTTTCTATCTTTTGGATAAAATTAGATTTGTTTAATGATGCTTTTACTTGTTTAAAAAAGTTTTTTTCGCTTGACATGATTATTATATTATCCCATAATTACTTATATTATTCGGAGGATTTAGAATGTTAACGACTACACGATATAAAAAGAATATACATAATTTAGAAGATTATCAATTTAAAGTTTTAAAACCAAGCACAAATAAAAAGCTTGGGAAAAAAGTTTTAAAAGGTTCATTTAAAGATTATAAATTTTATACGTTAACATTAGTTGAAAGAGAAACTTGCCCAAAAGATTGTTTCCATTGGGAAACTTGTTTTGGTAATAATATGCCATTCGCACACAGAATGAGTAATAAAGATGAATTACTTTTAACAACAAAAATTCACGATGACATTAAAGATTTAAAAGGTAAAAAAGCATTAATAAGATTGCATATACTAGGCGATTTTTTTAATGTTGAATATGTTTATTTTTGGGATTTGATGTTAAAGTTATATCCTAACATTGCCATTTATGGATATACTGCAAATAGTACTAGTTCAAAATATCAACAATCACGATACATTGCCCAAGCAATTTTAAGTTTAAGAATTAAACATAAGAAAAGATTTTCTGTTAGATATAGCAATGATCTAAAACAAGAATTTTCTGCGAATTCAGAAGAATTACAAACCCCCCAAAAAGACAAATCTATACAATGCCCCGAACAAATTGGTTTAACTAATAGTTGTGGTAGTTGTGGTTTATGTTGGGAACAACCAAAAAGACAAGTTATTTTTAAAACTCACTAGGAGAAAATATAATGGAAGATACTAAACTAATAAAAAAGATAAAAGAATATTTAGATGCAGATATAAAAGATAATAATGATTTAGATGCTCAAGCATATGCAGAGCAATTAATGTTTTGGATTGAAAATTGGGAGGAGCAAAAATGATTAAATATTTTATTTATGATTACAATCAATACAAATTATTCGATATAGGTTTTGATACAAAAGACCAAGCATTTGATTTTTGTTTAGGTAAATTTAAAACTGATGAAGAGATGGAGGATATAATAATTTTACCATTGAGGAGGAATGACAATGTACAATAAAACAAACTATCCTCTATATCATGAATTCAAGCTTATGAAATTTGGTAATGTATTAATGAATACAAATGTTGATGATATACTAGATCAAGAAATTGAAGAGACTACAATAATCATAAATAAATTAAAAGATATTAACCAATTTGTGGAGGCTTAATAATGACCATTTATGAAGAGTTAAGAAAAATTATAGAAAGAAATTCTTGTTGGCAACAAGAGGGTCGCAAGTTTGAATTACTTTGGAATTTACTTTTATCAAGTGATAAGAGAAGTTTCTCGGAGTATTTCGAAGAAGAGCATAGTATCAAGTTATATGATGCAATGACGTTTAAGGAAATATTAACTTTATGTAGAGACTACAATGTTGGAGGGAGATTTAAATGAGTAGATTAAAAGATAAATTGTTAGAGGTTGAATTATTTGTTGGAGAAAAACTACAAGATTTAACTAATGAGCAAGTAATAAAAGAAGTTCGCAAACATTATGGATCGCAGATGTTTGTTGATCATGCAGAAGAATTGTTACACGAGTTTCAACAAGAAGTAAATTTAGAAAGGTTGCAATCATGGTAAGAGCAGAAGAAAAACTATTTAATGTTATTAGTGCATTGACTGATGAATATAATAATTATCCACATAAGAGGCTTAAAAAATCAGAGGTGCAGAATTTAGTCCACGATCTTGAAGTTGTAGATGCAGAATTTCATGATTTAAAACTGCCTCCAATAACTGATGATATACAGTTGGATAATAAAGTTTGTCTTTTTTATATAATCAATGAATTAAAAGATATAATTACAGAACCTAATGTAGAAGATGTTGAAAAACGTCTTACAGATTTTCACAATACATTAGTATTTAATCTTGGTGTTAATGCTTTACATAATCATAAAAATGATTGGGAGGATAGATAATGGCAAGTAAATTATATCATCATATCCATAGAAACAAGTTATCAAAATCTGTAACTTGCGATGGGTGTGCAGAAATGTTTGATGAAAGTGAAATAGACTTTACTCATGCAGATTATTTTAGGTGCGAAGATTGTGCCGAAAAGCATTCCGAAGAGGGATATAGACTTTATTGGGGAAAACCTAGTAAAGACTATCAACAAAAACTATCTGACAATGGAGGACATAATGACAGATAAATTTTCAAAACCAATTCTTAGAAATCTAAGAACGAGCCTACAAGACATATTAAAAGCAGAATGTTTCGGAGATAAAATTCCTTTCGAATATACTCTTGGTAATTGTTCTTTCGATGAAGACCAAGCAAAGTTTCAATTGATTGTTACTTTCAAAGGTAATTCTGTTGAAGACATTGCTAAGAAAAAACAGAAAGAAGACTTAGAGCATTATGCAAAGTACTTTGATCTAGACTTAGAGAGAAAACACCCACGATACACTCTTGTTGGTTATAAGATCAAATCCAGGAAATTGCCTTGGATTATCACAGATAATCAAAAAAGTGGCGAGTATATTATATCTGATGATCAAGCGAAAAAGTTGTTTGGTAAACAAGATGTTGATACTTTTCTTAAAGGTCAAAGGGAGGCTCAAGCAAATGGATAAATTAAGGTTAAGTGATCTTAATGATCTTAGAAAATGGGTTGATCAAATGTATTGGGACTTTGATCGTCTTAGTAGTAGTGGTCAAGAAACTCTCGATAAAATCGCAGATAAGCTTGGCATGGAAACTAATGCAGATGTTGAGAGTAGGATTAATAAAAACATCAAAGACTTAGAAGAAAGAAATCCTACTTGGACAAGAGAAAAAGTTTATTCGGAGGCATTGAGACTTGGCTAGAAAAATAAAAGCGAAAGCAATTGAGAAATGGAGACGGCAAGGTGTCGTCTCTGTTCCTCGTTATCATTTTACAGAAGTTCCTAACAATCCGTATGGTCGTCTTTTTATTAAATGCTTGAAGAAGTTTTTAAATAAAGATGGTTACTATATTACTGTCAAAGGTCAACATTTAAGGAAAGATTTTGATTGGCGAAAGTATGAGTTTGGTCAACCAATAAAGGCATCAACTCATCTAAGGGTTTATATTGATAGGAGGGAAGATAATGTCAGTTCTGAATAAAGAGCAAAGGTCTAGAATAATGGAAGAAGCTATAAACGAAATAGATGTTATTACCGAGAGTGATTGGTTTAAAGACTTGGTAGAACAGAAAGTTCGCAAAGTATTAGAAGAGCAGTTTCCGTTTTTAAAAGATATCAATTCAAAGGAGGTTCATTAATGAAAGAATATAATGAATTGCTTGAATGTTTAGAAGACCTTGTTGGTCAAATGCAAAGTGAAAAGATAACACTTGAACAAGCAGTAGAAGGTGTAAAAAGTTTACACCTTTACTATAAAGAAATTCCATTTGATAAAAAAATAACAACAACGAATTCTATAGTTGTATCAAGAGGAGATGAAAACATTGGTACATTTAAATATATAGATAATGTTTTATATTTTTTAGATTGGTTTTCTAAAGAGTGGGAAGAGTATGATTATAGTTTTAATCTTTTAACTAAAAAAGAAATCAAAGAGGTTGAAGACAAGTCTCGTTTTTCTCTTGAAGTAAATGGCTTTTTAGGAGGAAGTGAATGATTAACTTTTGTGAAGAATGGATATGTGATGGTTGTGGTAATATTTTTGATAAAACAGAATTAGTGGATTCAATACAATTACCATACTATGCATGTCAAGATTGCGAAGCAGTTTTAAAAAAAGATATGGAGGAAGTAAATGATTAAAGAAGTTTCTTTATGTAGTGGAATTGGAGGTTTCTCCCTCGGTTTCGAATGGGCAAAATTCGCAGAGCCTATAATGTTCTGCGACTTTGATGAATGGTGTAGAAAAGTTTTAAAAAAGAATTGGAAAGACATTCCAACTTATAACGATGTTAAGGAGATCGCAAATGACCCAAGAAGATTTATTTCAA
>Ga0222716_10001822_pt1 | contig 17590 bp, 23 predicted proteins | sample C33_13DmetaG_FD_165044 | JGI IMG/M metagenome (GOLD analysis project Ga0222716, IMG submission 165044) | Estuarine water microbial communities from San Francisco Bay, California, United States - C33_13D | ecosystem: Environmental > Aquatic > Marine > Unclassified | place: USA: California... | reverse complement strand
CGAGGGCTCCAAAGGCGGGGGATACAGCCTGCGGCATGTACCCGCTGTTCAGCGCGCTGGGGACAGGGGTGTTGGTTGGCATAAAGCCCATGCGAGGCATGATCTACTCCGAAGAGGGTGAGGAGGAATACTTCAGCCACATGACGGCGGGAAGGCCAAGACCGCCGAGCAGAAGAGGAACGGCCACGTCGGACTCTTCGTCCCGAATCTTGTAGCCAACGACTGCTACCAGAAGGCCCAGTACAGTCTGAATCCAAGGGGGGTTTTCGACCTGAACCAGATCGAACCCGAACGGCTTGCCGAAGGCGCGCTTTGGTCCGCAGCAGGGCTCAGGGTTGGTGTGGGTCATGCAAGTGCCGCAAGCCATGTCAGGCTCCAGTCATGTGGTTGTAGATGGAACGTGCGCCGCCTGTGATGGCACCCCACTTCAGTCCCTCCACAGCCGTAAGGCCAGGGACCAAGTATCCGATGGATGCGAAGATCAAAGCACTGGTGAACGCACCGCGCACTGTATTTTCCAGCAGACCGCCCGAGGGGTCCACGCGAGACGCCTCTTCAATGACCCCGTAGGTGTTCTTCACCAGTTCAAGCGAACTGGGTTCATTGGGACCTACCTTTCGGTAGCCAAGCCCCTGAACCATGGGAATGACGGTCTTGTAGTTCATTTGACCTTCGACCGGGAATGGATGATCTCAACGGCCAGCCGCCGAAGCGCAAAGCCGAAGAAGAGGCCATACAGAGTACCCTTCCACACGGGCTGCCCAGCAGCGTAGCCAATCGCCGCGCCTGTAGCTGCGCCGACTGTAGGGTTCAGCAGGGAGAGGAAAGAGTCCTCCTCCACCGCGCGTACCGCAGGTTCCCGTTCTTCTGCGTCGGAATACACCTTGTAGGCATACAGCGCAGCCATCCCCACAGTCGCAGCCCCTGCCATAGTTCCGAGAGTAAGCCCGAAGGCCAAGCCCACTGGGTTCTTACGCGGGTTTGGCACAGCACTTCCGAGATTGACTCCTCGGTCTTGGAGAAACTTGTACCAAGTGTAAGTCGCAGCAGCCGAAAACACAGCCCCATTGAGAGGTATGGGATCGAAGACGGCGAGCGCCGCTACTCCGGTCATTCCGACTGGAAGCCAGATGCTCATCTTGCTGGTCTTCTTGGTCTTCTTTTTCGGGTTGCTAAGCGCTGAAAAATCCATGGTCACAGTCCCAGGTGTGCGGGGCGTGGTCGAGTGCCCCTGTTGATCGTTTGGATCAGGTCACGGTCGTAGTGGATAGGAGCGCCATACAGACGCTCCGCTACAGCGTCCGCGCGACGCTCTACGCCTGCGGGAAGGTTCGGCATCCACTGATGAATACGGTCTACTCCCAGATGGAACTCGACCGCGTGACCCAACTCGTGACGGAGCAACCCCTCTTGGCGTCCTGCGTTCATCTTCAGCACCTTCGGCGCGACGAAGATGTCGATCAAGCGTCCGTCTTTGGTGTCGAGGTACATGCACATCGCGCAGTTCCGCTTGTGGGGGTAGTCGTCGGGGTGCCCAAGGAGAAGGCGAACGTGGAAGTCAGGCATGAGTGCCTGAGTCTCACCATGAAGACGATCGAAGATCCGAATCAGACGAGACTCACTCATGGAGGCAGACTACTGGCTCTCAGGCCCGCGCTCAATGAAGAAGCGAACTTTGTGGGCCATCAGGCCGCAGGCATCTCGCCTTCCGCTCGCAGAACCGCCACGGATCGCCGCAGCAACTCCCGCTGCTGGCGGTTGGTGCGGATACCGACCTCTGCCAACTCGTCTCGAACCGACTTGAACTCGGACGTGGTCTGAAGCAAGGCGAGTACAGCCGAATCACTGTAAGGCTTGCGTACCCGCTGCAACGAGCGATTCGCGCTGTCGATGAAGGACAGGAACAGTCCCCCCGCGAAAGCCACTTGTGTGGTGGTGCGGTCGTCGGGGTCCATGAGACCCGCGAGACTCTTCACCCAAGCTCGATTGAGCAACGTGTCGAGAAGCTCTACTTGATTCAGAACTGCATCTACGTCGTAGCCTTCTGCATCGACCGACTCGCCAAGCTGTGCCCGAAGCCTATCTGCGATGGCCTGAGCGGACTCAGCCTCTGGTAGTCCCGCTTGGTCACGGGCCAATGCCTCAAGGCCCGTGATGCGTCTGCGGAGGGTCGTTTCGTCCGGCTTCGATACTGCGTATGCTTCCCGCACATCGTCTTCGGCAGGCTCTACATAGGGGCTGAAGCGAAGAGAGCCGTCGCCAAGGGCGTAGGCTTCCTCTGTACGGAACGCAGGGCTTGCGCGGGGCCATCCACGTTGCCCGACCTTCCCCGGACCATACAAGGACGCCCAGTGGGCTTGTACGGACTTCAGGGCGGTTCGGTTGACCGCACGGTTGGGCAGCCGGGAACGGCTCAGGGTGACTTTCCCTCGTGCGGCTGGGCCGCCAAAGCGCAGACTTCCTGTGCCTCCGTAGAGATGCTCGACCGCTTGGTACTTGGTCGCTTGTGGAAGGATGGGCATGAACGCTACTTGGCGCTGCGTCTTGTCGCTGAGCTTCTGCGCGGCCTCTTCAGCACGAACAAGTGCCCGTTGCTTGATGACGTCTGGTGGCAACTCCATGCGTTTGCGCATTTCGCCTTGGGGACCAGCAGCCCGAATCGAGACGGCATAGCCCACGTCAGGCTCGTCCACGAACACGAAATAGCCCAGGAAGTACCTGGACTGGGTGCTCTTGGTGTCCGGAATGGGATTGAGCCGCATCCGGTTCAGCCGCACACGAGCCACGTCAGCGCCTCATCAGCAGGTTGGGGAGGAAGTGAGCGACAGCCACTCCTGCGACAAGGCCGCCCCCGACTGCCAGCATCGGATTCATTGGCTCGCCGTCGTCACCACCGAAAATGCCTGCATACCCGCTTCCGCTCTGACACTGCACGTTGGAAGGGTTGATGACTGCGGACACTAAAGACGCGTTCCGAATGGCGAAAACCTTGGCATTTGCCGCCTGCACGATCGCCTTGTTGAGACTCATTGACGCCTTAGCGATAGGTCCCCACTGGACGAGGGCAGCAAGCTCCTCTCTCGGGGACATGCGGCTAAAATCACTCTGACCCCCAACTTCAGCCATCCCACGGAACAGATCCACGAAGCGCGCCCGAGCCTTGGGGAGCTTGCGGTCTCGCAGTCCCTTCAGCAGATTCCGAGCCTGACTGAACGCTTCGACAATGTTTCGGTCCTTGTCACTGTTGCTCAACCGATTCCACCGTTGGCGGTAATCGGTCCAACTGCGTCCTTGCTTTTTGGCGACGAGACGCATCAAACCAGACAACTGGTTGAGGCCGTCACAGGAATTGGCATGGTCTTCGCGCGTCATGGGAGCCCGATACTTCGGGTCCATGCTCGCGGGAGTGCCCAAAAGCGAGGCAGGACCGATGTACTTAGTTCCCCCTACCTGTCCGCAGTAGGAATCATTACTTACGTCGATGAAGATGCGTAGGGTTTTGACCTTCATGCCATTCCGCATCACACTTGTGATGCTCGTCATCATGTCATTCACCGTATGAATCATTCCCGTGATCAACTGCTTGGTCTGATTTCTCCGCTGTTTGCCCGTTGGGTCTCCGTAGGCCCGCAGCACCCTGCTGACGCCCCACAGTTGCTGCACGATGCCGGTAAAGAAACTGGTGGAATTCGACATCTGAAGGTCGAACGCCCTCAGATCGGAACAACTGTCCACTCGGTGCTTGAGGTGTTTTGAGCGGTTGTAGATGAACTGCTTTTGACGAATGCGAGACAGTATTCTTGTGCCGCTTTGCTCGATCTCCTCGACATCTTTTCGGTAAGGCCCAATCAACGCGAGAGCGTTGTATCCCTGCCGTACCCCCCGCTCGGCGGTGCTGATCATTCGGCTACTCAAGATGTCCCCGCCCCACTTCGCGATCCTCAACATGGAGTCGAACTGACCTTGGATCTCTTGGAGAGCTTCCCTCAAATCAGCTTCCGCCTCTGCGGCATCCGCAATCCCATCCCTTAGCTCAGAGATTGCAGGACCCAAAAACTGAATAGCTTTCTGTACGGAGGGACCAACACCTTGAGAGAAGTTGGAAGACACGATGAATGCCTGGCTTTGCGGCGTGGTGTAGGGGGGCACATGATCTCCAGTACCCGGCATACGGTCTCCGAGACTCGCCCAGCGTAGCACATCAGCAGAACGGGAACAGCTTGTGATAGCACTTGGAAAGCAACAACCCAAGTGTCGAGCAACGAACAAGGAACTCTTGTAGTTACGATAATACATCATTATCGTAACTTATCGAAAACAAGCTATTCATGGGGGTTTTCGTTGAAACGTAACTGATGTTGCTGTTCTGGTGCAGATCCACGCTTGTTGATCGGCCATTGTTGCTCGACCCCTTGAGAGCGCTCCATACGTGAAATCGTCTCTGTGCTACTCCTTGCAGTGCTACGGTTTTTCTCCACCCCGGAACTCTGGAAGGCTCATGGCCCAAGTCGAAACAAAAGATCCCAAGTTCATTCTCGGCGCTATCGCCGTTCTCGCGGGCGCTCTTGGAGGCGGTTCCATGATGGGATTCACCATTGAGCCCAAGGAGACCACCGAACTGCGGACAGAAGCAGCACTCCTACGCCAACAAGTCGACGATCTCCAGAAGGACGTCGACACTTGTGCAGCGAAGCACCCGGAGATGAAGTCTGAGATGCAGACAGTCTCACTGCCCGTCGTTGAGAAATCAACCGCGAGCGAGTGATGTGGCCGTTCGTTCTCGGAACCGGGGCTGCATGGTTGTACTTCAACGAGAGTGAGTCAGGTGGCCAAGCACAGACCAACTGCTCGTACTTGGCTCCTGCCAGTACAGATGTTCTGGCTGCTGCGGCAGGGAGCTACTTGGGCTGGTACGGCACCAAGAACAATGCCCACGTCGTGTCATTCATCGGAGCTACGGTGCTGACCATCCATGCACTCCAATGGTGGCATCACAAGCAGAACAAGTCCTGAGTATGCACCAGACTGCATAGATATGCACGTTCTATGCAGTCAGCGCGATCTGGACCTGATGGTATGCGCGCTCGCAATATCCATCACAGCGAGCATGGCACGTCCGCACGCTGTCGCTTGGACTCCCGCATGACCTTTGGCAATCAAAGCTCCCTGGAGGTCAGTCACACGCCACCTCCAGCCATCACTCACGGGCTGAACTTCGATGTCGAGGTAGGGGCGCCGGAGCGTGCGCTGGAAGCCTCGACCGAACTGATGCCAGGGAGTCAGCAAGGGTCTCATGGGGAACGAGACACTTCTGCCATGGCGGCATTGAACTCACTACGGGCCTGCACTTGTGCTGCGCACCATGCCTCATAGCAGTAGAGCACACAGCCACCGGACAGATACGGGTACACTTTCCCGTCTCGCATCTCCGCATATTCGGACGCCAAGAGCCACTCAACAAAACCGGGGTTCGTTTGCCACTTCATCGGGTCCAAGTGCCCGTCGTGGGATCGTACTTGATGGTGTACGGGCACATCCCCGACACTACGACCCTGATGCGCAAGGGTTGCCCAGAATAGCCCGTCAACTGCTTGTAGTGGCATGTGGCGTAGCCGTATGACGGCGTGTTGTACTGAGTCCGACTGGCATCATTGGCCATCGAAATGGGAGCTACAGCTTGTCCAGAAAGGGCGAGCACGGCGGCAATTGAGAAAAACTTCATGTAGATTCCTTTTGAGGCTGACTCAACAGCCCACGGGGTTCAAGGGAACGGTTGACAGTGCGGTTGGTGGAGACTGGCATTTTGTTGAGGGCATCCAGAAGTCAGTAGTGCCATCGCCAAGAGTCGTAGGTTCTTCATTCCTTCCTCCGCATTGACAGCAACCACTGAGTCACTTCCGTAGCGACTGAGTGTCCGTCATGCTTGTCAGGATGGCACAAGCGAATCAACTGCTCGATGCGCCGAGGTGCCACCGCGCTGGTCACGGCAGTCTGCATCAACGCTTTGGCCTTCTTCCTCACCCGTATGTACCGAGCGGTAAGTTGAGCCATCTCGGTTGCCTGCTTGTGGTACTGCTCCTGAAGACGCAACAGAGCCTTGTCGCCTCCGTAGAGGTCGTAGCCCCGGTCGATCTTGAAACACACCGGGCACAGGCGCTCGAAGCCCTTCACGGCCACAAAGGGAGTGCGGCAGCACTCGCACTCCCGCGAAGGGCCTTCTTCCAGGTCGGCAATCGCCTTGGCGCGGGCCTCTCGCATCAAGATGCTCACTACCACTCCCGGAAGTCGTAGTCGCAGTTGTCGAGCATCTCGTCGATCTCAGCCCCGTTGTTTGGGTCCACATCCGGAACCGCGACCGCACCGAGGCCATGCTCCACCCACAAAGGCGCACACAGACGACTAAGACCACACGGAATGTCGGGGTTTTCGTCTGTGCTGAAGTACCCAAAGTGGAGGTTCGTCTTCGCCCGTGTCATGGCCACGTACAGCAGACGCTCTTCCTCTTTCTGGCGGTCTTCTCCGCCACACCGGTAGTAGGGCATGTAGCCATCTGTCACGTCCACGAACACCACATCCCACTCGCGCCCCTTCGCCCGGTGGATGGTACTCAACACGACCGGATTCATGGACAAAGGGGCCGGTCGCGTCTCGGGGTCTGCAAAGGACAGGAAGTCCGCAGGCGCGTCGAACCGCTGAGCGAATCGAAAAGCGGCGTAGAGGACGGCCACATTGTCTGTCTCATGGGCTTCACCTGACTCGAACCATGTCGCCGTCAAGGTTCCACACAACGACTCCAGGGCGTCTTTCCAGTTCGCAGTCCGACGCCACTTCGCCATCTGCTTGGAGAAGGCACGCAGGCCACGAGCCGTTCGGGAGGCCACACGGCACCGCACCATCGCACGCGGCAACGCATCCTCGACCACTTCACCTTCTGCCAGACGCTGCCGAGACAACTGGTCCTGCAACGCCCGAGCCGCATAGCGGTTGGGCTGGTTGAGGATTCGAGCAAAGGCAGCCACATCGTTGGCCCAGATGGCCCGCACGTAGTCCACGACAGCCTTGCCCTCACGGGTCTCCAACACAGGCTTCGTGCCTCGAACCACAACCGGAATGTTCCGCATCTCGAACGCAGCCGCGCAGTTGGCAATCATGCCATTCGTCCGCAGCAGGACCGCCCGCGTGTGCTCCGGGTTGGACTCATGGTCCGCCATCACTTCATCCGCCCATGCTTCGTACATCTCCATGTCCGTGTCGAAGCCTGACGGCAGCAAGATGGGCACCGCATCTTCCCGAGAGGGCTCCGCTTCATCTCCGAGCTTCCACGTCTTCTCCCGAGCATAGCGGTTCGACAGTTCCACAATGTCGGGCGTCGACCGGTAGTTGAAGCCCAGACACATGGTCTTGGCGTCGAGCACCGTATCCGCATTCCGAAACAGGTCAGGGTAGGCACCTGCCCAGACGTAGATAGTCTGGCGAAGGTCTCCAACCAGCACGATCTTCCCCTGTGTGCCGGCCAGTGCCCGAGCGATCTCCAGACGGACTCTCGTGTTGTCCTGAGCCTCGTCCACGATGACCGCCTTGAACCAGCCCTCGGGACGACGCTGAAGAGCGTCCAGCCACGACTCCAGCACGTCTGCGAAGTCCCACAACCGAAGCTGAGTCTTGGCTTCCTCCACCATCTGCCATGCGTCCGCAAAGCGCCGCAGGTCCCGACACTCCGGACGATCTTCTACACGAACACCATCTGCACGGAAAAGGTCGACCTGACGCTGGTAGTCATTGGGAGAATCGGACACCTTCAGCGTCTTCTTTCCAGTCCCCGGCATCGACCCGTACACCACGGCTTTAGTCCACAGCATCCGACCAGAAGGCACATCTTGAGCCCGTGCCTGTACTGGCAAGTCGATGCAGCGGTTCATGTTCCAAGAACCGGACTCCATGCGGTCCATCCAGCGACGGCCCAAACTGTGGAACGTGCCAACCGCCATCGCGTTCAGCCGCGCTCCGCCAACGATCTTCCCGATGCGCTTCTGGAGTTCGGCCCCCGCATCCTTGTTGTAGGCCATGACGCAGATTTGCTCGGGCGGAATCTCGTCAATGAGCGTGAGCTTGCCAACCATTGTGGCCAGTGTGCCGGTCTTACCTGCCCCGGCTCCCCCAATGACGCGAAGGTTTCCGTCATCAGGTGACCAACGGGCCACTGCCTGCTGTGTTTCGTCCAACTTCATGTGTTCCTCGTGTGCGTGCTGCTTTGATGTCCATCGGGCTTTTTACGTCCCCAGAGCCATCCGCAAGTCTTGTGTGTTGTAGTTCCAGTACCGGTGCCTGATGTGCCTCAGTCGAGGGGTAGGGGCATAGAAGATGAGGGCCGAGCCTTTCGGTGCCCCTGTCCGTTGACTGTCATCCCCCGGCAACACGAACTTCACGCGAGGTGCCAGAAAGACAACCATCCAGACATGAGGTGAGTGAGCGACGTGCTCATGCCAATACTTGGTGTCTGTGTTCGCATACGTGAGCAAGACCAGTTCTTCCAGATCCGCTGCTTCCTCATGCGCTTTGCGGAACCAGTTCTTGATGCCCCGCCCATAGGGCGGATTGCACCAGACCCGAGAGCCACGCTCAGACCACTTGACCGTGAGCGCGTCTTCTTCCGGACTGATGAACTGCGGAAGCCGCGCCACGGAAGCATCCGTGGCACAAGCATCCAGGTCGAAGCGCACAAGCTCATTGACTGGCTCGAACACCTCGGGAGGCGTCATCCAGTCATCACGGCCCAGCGTCCGTGTGGTGGGGGTCGTCATCCCTCTTCACCAATGGTCAGTGTGAGCGTGCCTCGGAATCCCGATGCCGCCAGCTTTCGCTTGAAGTCTTCGATGACCTCGAAGGGATTGGTCGACTGACTCTTGGCTGAGCCACCGCCCTCTTCCAAAGCAGAGATGCGCTCCTCAATGGCAGACTCCCACTCAGAACCAAAGGGACTGGGACTCTCTTCCAGCAACTTGATCCTACCGACCAATCCGCTGGAAGTAGCAGCCTTGGACTCCAAGACAACGCAACGGCCTTGGATCTTGTCGATGTGACCCCTCATCTCGATCAGCGCGTCACCAAGATTGCTCTTCAGGTACTTGAGGTCCTTTTCCACGGCAGACAAGGTGAGAATCGCTGGCTCCAACTCACTCTTCGAGACTGCCTCTTTGAGCTTGTTCTGGATCTCAGACACCTCGTTCAGCACTGCCAGAATGTCCCTGGTGTTCGAGTCCACTTCGGTCTTGATGTCCTCCACGACAACATCGGAAGTAGGAAGCTCAGACACTTCAGGCTCAGACACTTCAGGCTCTGAAGGCTCTCCGACCTTTGGGAGCCTGCCTCCCGCAGCCGCTCGCATCTGGCTCACTTGCACCAAGAAGGACGCCAAGGCCCGTTCAGCATCTTGGCTGATTTTCTTCGCCACCCAGATTTGAATAGGACGCCCTGGAAAGCCTGCATTGGCATCTCCCTGATGGACCTTTTCCCAGCCCCGGCGCTTCGCCAAAGTTGCGATGGCTCCTCGAATTGTTCCATGCGAAACACCATCAAACACCTTGAACAAAGAAGGATCGTTGAACCCCAGATCCCTCCGAGCCGATTCATCCCAACGGCACGGCAAGTACCAGTGCATCCAACCGTGCTTGTCCATCAACTTGTCCAGTGCATCGCGCACTTTTCCAGCCACCCAGTCCTCCACAGCTTCTGCCGCCTTCGCGGCCCCTTCTATATAAAAAACAGTTCCCCCCTCACGCTCCCACGCCTTTGCCGCATTGAAGGCAGCGTGAGAGACGGAGCATGTTCTGACCACCAGCGCGTCCACACGGGACGGGATGGCCAACCCAGGGTCACCCCCGAAAACCTCGACCTTTACGCCAAGTGCCTTGATGGCCTTGACGTGAGGTCGGCAGTGCTCGGGCTTGCTGATCAGCCCGACCCGCATCAGCCCACCTCCACCATCGTCCAGCCCTTGGGCAGACGGCCCTTCGGCTTGATGGGAGAGAGAAGGAGAACCTGACCGGGAGCGTCAGTGAGCGCACGCATGGCAGACGTGAGCGTGGCGGGGTCCCAAGCGCGTTCCTTGGGGGAGATGACCACTGGACCATCGTGGCCCGTGAGGCGGAGCCTGGCGGCTGCAACGGCCATCGTCAGACGAGCCCACTCCGCACCAGACAACGCAGTGTGCAACACGTCATCTCGAACAAAGCCCATCGAGATAGACTTGCCATCCAGCCGGAGGCTGAAGGCATCGCTGTCAGGCAAATGGGCTTGCACGGCTTCCTCGATGGTGCTGACCGCCTGCCGCACGAGTTCTTCCATGGCCTTCCGGCAGTCGTCCTTCAGGTTGGTCATGTCGCGATAGTGCGTCTTATTCTCCTTCAGAAGCTCACGCTCGTCGCGAACCCGACGCCAATTCGTGACAGACGCCTGCGCTTCGCTCAGCCGCGCTTGTGCTTCTCGAAGCGCCTGCAACGCTGCGGTGTTGTCCTCCACAACGACAGCAGGTCCTTGTGCGTCGTATTCAGACTGGAGCCGCTCCCACGATGCGACTCTCTCTTCTGCCTGCCCTTTTGCCCGAGAGACCTGACTCGTGAGGACTTCGATCAACGTGTCGAGTTGCTGTGCTTCCGCGAATCGCTCCAGATACTGATCGTACTCGGCAGAGAGGTTGTTCCAGTCAGGAGAAGCCTCGTTCCCGCACATGACGCACCCTGGCATGTTCAGTTCCGCCGCGAGCCTCACGGTGACCGACAGGGATTGGATCAGCTTGGCAGTCGCCGGCACTTGAATCTGACTGCGTTGCTCTTGGGCCTCACGGAGTTTCTCGTCTTGTGCGCGGTAGTACCTAACCGCTGTGACCGCATGGTCCTGAGCCCTTTGCACGATGGTGGCAGACAGCCGGGCCGCAGCAGCAGGAGAGACAGTTTGCTTAGCCAGCGCGTTCTCTACGACTTGTTGAAGCGTGGCGATGTCCGCCTCAGACGGCTCCGCGCCAAGACCTCGACTCATGGACTCGATGGCCTGCTCAGCGGCAGTGATCTGCGCTTTGGCCTTCCGCGCACTCGAAGCTGATGCTTCCAACACCTTGGTCAGTGCCTCGGCTTCGGACAAGCGACTCCAAGGCCAAGCCATGTGGTCATAGAGGTCGGTATCGTTCAGATAGCTGTGGATGCCTGCCCGGTTGACCGTTCCCGCGACCTGCATCAGCCACTTTCGCTGCGTCTCCGCATTGCCCTTCAGCATGGACTCAATGTCCGAGACAGGCCACGCTACCGCACACGGGTGCAGAGACTCAGCCTTTTTGACCGACTTTCCCGACCTGTGGGTCTTCCACAGGAACATGGTGTCGTTGTCCAAGGTGGCATGGGCGTAGAGTTCTTCTCCATCACCCAAGTCGAATAGGTCGGACTCTTTTCGTACCTCGTCCCGACCCTTCAGGTCCGTGACGAAGCCTCGGGTCGCCAGTTCGAGACTGTTCTGGACAGCCGACTTGCCCGATCCGTTAGGTCCGACGATGATCGTCTTCTCGCCAAGTGTGACATCGACGCCGCCTTTGACGTTGCTCTTGACATGCTTGAAGTAGGCCATGAGCCCTCCTCGTGTGTGTTCGAGGAAGACAGTAAGGGCCTCACACTGCGCTGTCAACTACGTCAGGACAAAAAGTCAGGCAGCTTCAACCTGCTGTTGATCTTGGATGTCCATCGCGACCAGGACGACACCGATAAGTGCCATCTCAAGCGTGTAAGGGATGTCAGAACTCCGATAGGCTTCTGGCCAAAACTTGCTTTTTCTACCGTACTGCATGATGTCCTGTCCGGCCTCGTAGGGACTGGCTGTGGAGAAGACAGGCACCAAGGCACGCGCAAGGTCATCAGCGGAGGGCAGACCTACATCGAATCCGGTCAAGGCAAGACCGTCAGCAATCAGGCGAGCCTTGGCGTAGGCGCTTGAACCAGCGATCTTCTGCCGCACGCCTTCACGGATGACAAGACGGCTCAGGGTGAACGCCATCCCTCCTGCGACGGCTCCAGCACCTGCGATGTAGAGGATCTGTTCGGTATTCACGGATGCGCCCCTTGCAAATTCCGAAGCTGAGTCAGTGTCGTCACGTCGCGTGGTCCGGTGTCACCCTTCTGCCAACGATAGACCGTCCGCAAAGTGACGTTCATGCGCGTAGCGATCTGTGCCGGTGTCATGCCTTGTGTACGAAGAGCACGAACCAGCTTTCGGATTTCATCTGCATTGTCGGTAAGAAGAGTCATTCAGCATCCTTACCATGGTCCGGCAGAATCAGTCCAGTGCTCCGAGCACTCCCTCTCAGGATTGCAACACCACGGTCCATCCTGACTTCCAGTCTTCAAAGTCTCGGGTTTCTACTCCAACCACTCGATGAAGTTGCCCCTCTCTCACGCACAGGCCCATGCGTCCTGCCTCCAAGGCTTGGGACATGATGCTCGCTGTGGACTTTCCCACCCTCTTGTCCATCACAGCGATGGCATTGAAGAGCGGTGTCCGCTGCTCGTAGTGAACTCCTGTGGCTACATGCGTACACCACTCCGGCCAGGAAGTATCCCGAGATTTCTCGCGCTCCTCCGTTCCTCGCACACAAACCACGTTGATGTGGGGGGCTGCTTCGGTCAGACCATTGCGTACAGCATCCTCCGCAGCAGACACCGAACTGGAATCTGCGTTCACGGGGTCCATCAACAATACGCGGTACTCAGGCACAACTTCCTTCCAATGCCCGCTGAAGCTGGCTTTCCAGCGCCACCATCACGATGCGATTGTCCGATCCTTCCTTGACTGCCCGGTAGTAGTCCTGGGCTGCCCTTGTCAGTTCGGAGGACGGCCAGGTGGCACTCAGCAGGGTATCGCGCTCCTCGATGACACTTTCCAGATCGACCCGAACATCGCTCAGGGTGTCCTTCAGCTTCTCAACTTCTTTCTGGAGTTCTTCGACTTCTTTCTGGAGTCTGTCGGTATTCATACTTCGTCCCAATAGAGGCCATATTCGGCCTCGGCTGTGAACGTCACCCCAGCAAGTCCAGGGTGCGTCTGGTTCATGGCTTCCTCGATGATGTGCTTGACTTTCCACGGAATCGAACCTTTCGGCACGTTCCATGTCCCGTCAGTGCTCAGGGTTGCCCCATCGAGAGGGCACTCCACGGCGATGCTGTCGTGGCATTGGTTGATGATTCCCGTCCCCGGTCCCCAGTGCTCGAACGGAATGGCGTCAAGCACTTCGAGGATGGCGATGTTCATCAGGCTTGCGCCTGCTGCCTGGATCGGGAAGTTCACGATTTCGTTGACGTTCTCTCCGTCGAGAAAGTCCCGACGACGGCCCATCACAGGCTCAATCAGGAACCCTTGCTGCTTGTAGGCGTGGATCTCCCGATCCCATCCCCACTCGAAGCGAGCCCCCTCACTCCACCGCTCCATCATCAAGCGCACTTCCCGAAGAGAAATCCTCCGAAACGGGAGCTTGATGGTGTACCCATCATCTGCGAGCACTTCCGTGCCCTGAATCCCTCGGTGAGCCGTCTCGGGAGACCCCTTGTATTGACTGAGGTATTGAACCAGTTTGCCCATACCTCGCATCTTCTTGGCGTTTCCCTTGAACTTGGTTCCGGTTGGCCACGGGGGCTTTGAACCTGCCGCCTCGATGAACTTGTCCCCAAACACGGCGAGCGCAGTCACGCTGCTGTGTGGGTCGAGCCCTCGGTCGAAAGCGTCGAGATACTTGACCGACTTCCATCGAGCAGCGGCGATCCGAAGCTCCAACTGATCTGCATCGGCCCCCACAAACATGTGCCCAGGAGCCGCCCTGACCATCCCCCTGAGCTTGCTGGGAAAGTTCTGTGCGTTGATGGGTTTGCTGCTGCTCAGACGCCCGGAGGTGGTCACATGGGCGTTGTATCCGGGGTGCATCCGTCCCGTCCTTGGGTCGACGATGCCGTGCTTCCGCTTCCCAGTCTTTTCTCGGTAGAGCGCCTCTTGGTACTCTTCGTCGTCGTCCCAGCCAAACACAAGGTCTGTAGACGGGCGAATCTTGGTGATGTACGTCCCGAGCAGCTTTTGCGCCTTGCGGTAGTAGCGAACCTGCTCCAGTAGAGCGCGTTGATGGTCTTCGAGAGTGCCGATGATCAAGCACGCACGAATCACTTCATCCTTCGTGCTCAGGTCCCCTGCTTTGGTGAACCGTACCTTGTCTTCAAGATTTGGTTCGAGATTCCACTCTTGGAACAGGAGCTTTCGGAGTTGCTGTGTGCTCCCCGGATTGAGAGGACGTCCCGCAATCTCATGGATCTTCTTCAGGTGCATCTGGTGCTTGGACACATAGAGCGACTCGAACTCTCTTCGACGCTCTTGATCCACGTACATTCCGACGCGGTGCATCCCGGCACACAGGGACTGAAGCCGGTGGTCACATGCCATGACCGCTTCTTGCCGACGCAGCTTGATTTGCTCCAGCATCGGCTCCAGAACGGCGTGTGTAACGCTCACATCGTAGGCACAGTTGTGGACCAATCCTTCCGTCGTGAAGAAGTTCTGCGGCCCTTCCACAGACAGACAGTAGCGCCGTCGCGCCTTGTACTTCAGATGCCGCTTTGTCACATCGAAGTGGTAGGGCTCGACAGAAATGACCTTGCGGGTTGACGGCTTGTGGTAGGGCAGCTTCAGAACGCCTACGTACTCGGGCCAATGGCCAATTCCTCGAATCCGGGGGAGCTTGTACCGAGCTTCTGGAGGTAGGTACTGAGCGATGTCCAAGGCGAACTTGCGAGACGCCACCGTACCCAGACGCAGCACATTGTCTGCTCCAACCGTTGTTGCTCCGTATCTCTCACGGAACCAGTCCCGCGCTTCCATGACCTGTTCCCGAGGGAACCCCTGAAGGCACAGCACACAGGTCTCGTCCGGGTAGATACGACCACCCCGGCTTCCATTGTTCTGGACGGCTTTCTGCTTTGTCTGGCGGCAACCATCATCCATATAGAGCCAAGCCAGACCACGCCGACCCATGAAGTCCAGAGCTTCCCGGCTGATGCGCCGCTTCCCGCTTTCATCGAGCACCAATGGGATCAACTCGATCAACTGTCGCATGGAACCTGACGAAAACGAACGAAAAGGCTGGCAACGCGATGGCGGGTCTTCTGCCCGGAACTTCACCATGCGTTCTGGTGTGAGCTTTCCCAAATTGAGGCAAGGAATCTCTTCGACCTTCCGCTGAACGAATCCAGAACTCTCTGTGTGGCCGCCTTGAATGTAGGCAGTCGAAGCCTCGTACTCCCGCCCCCGGAAGACTGGAGAGACCAACAGGGAAGAATCTCCCAGCAAAGTCCCGACCAAAGCACCCAGTGCATCACGACTGATTTCAGGTTCGACATCGTACACGCGCATCCCAGGCTCAACCTGAGACGCAGGCATGGCTCCCTTGCCTTTCGTGATGATCTCATGGTCGTGCGTACACACAATTCCACGAGTGGAAGACTGGAATTTGATCTGCCACCACTCCACGTCCTCTTCTGTCGTGTAGTGCCAGTCAGTCACCTTGCAGCCCTGGACGCGACCTGCCCAGTATGACAAGACCTCTACTTCTTGCTTGTTCCGAACGATGGTCTCGATTGGACGGGTCGTGCCGTCGGCCAACCGCACCCGTGTTCCTTCAGCTACGCAGTAGACGTGCAGGTCTTGGTCCGACTCAGACTGCGTGGCCTTCTTGTTGCCCTCTCGGTCAGTCTTCCACGACGGCGCGTCCGTGTAGATGCTGCCCACGAACCCAAGGCTGTGCGGAAGTTCCGATGCGACCAGTCGATGAACGAGCATGGTGTCGATGACCGGCGCTGGGCGTACCCCTATCTGCTGCTCAATGCAGAGGTAATCGTAGTAGCCGAAGTTGTGGCCCACCTTGATGTAGTTCTCGTCAGTGAGCCACCAACGAAGAACTTCCAGAACTCGATGCAGTTCAGAATCAGGGTAGAACCCCCAGTGCTTTTGACGACGAGCCGCTTCTTCTGGGCGCAGGTACTTGTCGGGCACCGCCCCGATGGGGCGGGTGCCGATGACCATCACTTCGCGGTCTGTTCCCAATGCGATGCACCGCATGTTGGCAATCAGGCACTCGATGTCGTCCGTCTCCACGTCGCAGGAGAGGACAGGGTTGCGAGTGATGAACGCAAGGAGTTCTTCAGCAGTCGGATTGAAGTGGATCTGCGGCGGATACCAGTTCATCTGGTCTTTGAAAAACCGCACAGCCCGCCGCAAGTCACTCCGAACCACATGGTCCCACCGCAAGTTCCGCATCACGAAAGACGGATGCAGGGTGGGCAGCATCTTCACTTCGCGGTCTCCGCGCTCCACGGTGACTGGACTGCCCCGAAGATCGAAGATTTTGGCACCCTTCCCCACAACCTGCTTGATCGCGTAAGAACCCACAGGAATGACCTGGCTGAACTGTTCCATCTCCTTGTCCAGACGAGGCGCGCAACACTGCATGGGTGTCGGGATGAGCGGAACGAGCGGAACATCGTCCAGGCCCACTGGCTTACTGCCGGCTCTAATCGCCTGATGGGCCGCTTCCTTAGCGTCTTTCAGACGCTCCTTGTTGACCTTTTCAAGCTGTCGGTTCTTGCGCTTCGTGACTTCAAGCACCCGAGAAAGGTCATTCTCAGGAGGCCGGCACAGAAGCAAGTTGGTCCAGTGGATGTCGTTGCGACGCAAACCAGCCGGCTTGATCGCCTTCATCAAGAGATTGCCCGCAGGTCCCACAAAAGGGCGACGCTCCCGCACTTCTTGAATGGCAGGAGCATCGCCCACGAGCACAATCTCGGCACCAGGGTGCTGTTCAGGAAAAACAGGACCCTCCGCCTCGTACAACGGGCACACATCGCACCGGCATCCCAGTGCGATGGCGTCCCGTTTCAGATCAGTGAGTTGCTTTGCCATCAACCTGTCCGTGCATGGCCATCATCATCCCTTTGATGTCCCTACGAAGCCACGCATCCGAGCAGCTTTCATACCGCTGAAGACAACGCAGCCGTGCATCCTCTTCTTCAGGAGTCCAACGCTGGTAGGCAAGGTCGAGACCCCAACCGATACGGTCTCTGTCTCGTACCCAGCGGTCCCCCGAAGGCCCCCGAACAAGCGTGCAGCACGTCCGGGGGTCACGTTCGACTATATGAAGCATCACTCTTCGCCAGATGGGTCTGTCGAGGTCGACTTCTCCATGTAGTAGACCAGCGAGGAGGCGAGGAGGCACAGTGTTCCCAAAGGGACTTCTGTAGGCGTCCCCGGATGCACCCCAGACGAAAGCGCCTCTTCCAAAGGAGCGACCAGCGCGGGAATGTTCTCTTTGGTCACAGGCTCGAAATCAGAGAGCTTTGGAGCCCCCACAACAGCGCCGGCCATGACTGGCTTTCCATCAGGTCCGAGAAGCATCGGAACTCCAAGATGCGTGCATTGATCTGACTCAGGCAGGGCCTCTATTGGGCAGCCAGATCAAATACACGCGGTGGAAGGTTTCAAGGGGCTACGACGGAATCCCGAGCATGTTGCGCACAGCCGA
>Ga0222716_10001820_pt1 | contig 17601 bp, 21 predicted proteins | sample C33_13DmetaG_FD_165044 | JGI IMG/M metagenome (GOLD analysis project Ga0222716, IMG submission 165044) | Estuarine water microbial communities from San Francisco Bay, California, United States - C33_13D | ecosystem: Environmental > Aquatic > Marine > Unclassified | place: USA: California... | reverse complement strand
CAAGAACTGCCGTCAGGTTTCAACTGGAAAGACTGTTGGAGGATGGCATCATAACACACACACCCGGCAAGATCAGAACGATCAGGGTGGTTGAATAGGTAAGGGGGCGAAAGCCCCTTTATTTTGTTAAGCCCTTCATCTTTTCAAATGACCTCATGCCGCCAAGCCCAAGCATACCCATCAATACAGTAAGCAGGCTGCTCATGTCGAACTGAGGCAGATCAGGCAAAGCCACACCGGCATAGGCGCTAGCAAAGATAACGAAAGGCGCAAGGACAAAGTGCCAAGCCAAGGCAACGCCGCATGTCCAACCAACGAAAGGCCGCCAGCCCGCCACAAAAATGCTGCGATGCTGCGCCTCGGCTTTGTTGATTTCAAGCTGCCCCTTGGCAAGCTCTTGCGCATGACGCTGCGCCATCGTGGCAACCTCATGTGCCAGCTTGGCCTTCTGATCTTTATCCTCAATGAACTTGTCTAGCAGGCCAGTGACTGGCCCAATTAAAGCTTCAAGCATTTACTTACCCTCGTGTGACATCCAGACGGCGAACGCACCAGTGGCGGCGCCGACGATAGTTGAAACAAACGCGGTTTGTTGTGTCGTTGCCGCTGCACCCAAACCCATATACCACTCACAAACTTGCCAAGCCATCCCGGTAAAAACCAACATCATCAGACGCGGGATGATCTTGTATTCGGTAATTGCTTTAGCCATCAGCCAAAGCCCTCATTCGTTTGACTAGTCTCTCTGAACGGTTCGGGAGTTGACGCGCCCACTTGCTGTCGAGCATTTCTAATGCAGCCCCAGCCCAGTCTCTGTCATTGACGCACTGGCGCATAGCCTTAAAAAGCCGCATTCTGGGCAAGCCCATATTAAACATCATGTTGGCGATGATGCGCTGTGCCTCTTCTGGTAGCTCGCTGAAATCCTCATAGAGCCGGTGACAATCCTCGCGCACGATTGCAATGTCCAAATCGAATAGCTGCTTCATGCGGCGTTCTGTAATTGTGTAGCCCAGTGGCTTGCCGTGTTCTGCGTCACCCTCGATGATGCGATGCCCTACGCCCACAGTCAAATGACCGGCTGTGCATTTATACACGTCCAGCCTCATGCCCTCATCAGCAATTAGTTCCTCGCGTAGCTTGTCGATATCCATTAGCGTCTCATCTCCAAAACGTGATCAACCGTTTTAATCCAGCTATCAATTTCCTCTTCAGCCGTGAAGCGTGACGCGGGCAGGCGCATACTATATTGCCGTACTGACGTAACCGGCATGAACAAGCACCTTCTGGCATTGGGTGATACAAGGCACAAAACATCGTAGTCATCTTTCGTAGGCAGTTTTTTAGTTTTGCAGCCGTGACCAAGATTAAAGTGATGCCGGGCTGACTTATGATGGCAATGCACAGCCAGCGTGGCCGTCTTAACTTGAACCCTGATAAAAGTTTGTTCACAAAACGCAAGTACATCAATCCTATCCATTGGACAGTGGGTCGCTTTCCAACCGCCATCCATACTGAGGATGGCCGCAAGAGCAGTATGCTCACCAATCAGCCCGGTTGTTGTTTCGCTCATCTAAGCCCAATGGCTCCGGCTGTTGTCACCATAATTGTTATGAACAAACCTACCACAACAACCACCAAAGCGAAAACAGCTAAACCGATCTTCATGTTTTCGACCATTTCATCGTGTGCAATGGCGGCTTCCCTTTGAGCTTTTAGCCTTGCCTCTTTCTGCTCGCGCAAAGCCTTGTTGTGATGGTTGATAATCTCTTGCCACGTTGACGGCTGATCGGCTGGCTTCGGCCAGCGCATGTTGATCATCGTGGCGATCTGCTGCATCTCTTCGTTGAGACGCTTTGCCTCAAGCACTGCGTCAATGCTGCCCCTAAAGCTAACATCGCCAACACCGGCCTGCTTGTTGCGTTCCTCGTTTAGTTTTTTCTGAGCCGAAAACAACGTGCCAATCTGATCCGACAAATCAGCCACCGATTGCACGTCATTAACCCGCGCTTTGATAAAGGCTATGGCATTAGACGCGGCGCTAACCGCCATAAGGGCTGTGCTTATTGGCTCCATTTAAGACAGCATCCCTTTTCTAAGCGGCAAACACTTATAAGATTTGGCGAGAAAGTCACCGGGTAATTCGCCAATATCCTTTGCCATTTCATGCACTCGCTCAACACATGCCTCATATGATGACCACGGCCCACGAAAATCATGCAGTTCGATGCAATTTGTTGGCGCGCTCAAAGAGCAGGCTAAAACGATTGCCTTAAACATCGCCTTGCAGTCGCTTGACGATACGCTTTACTGTGTCAGTTTCCCAGATGCGGATTAGTATCCAGACGCCGGTAAACAAAGCCACGACATCCGGTACCATAGACATCCAAGCAGCAAATGTGCCGGTGCCAGCTATAACATCCAGAATGACTTTGTTTTCCTCGTTCATCAGATAGCATCCTTATGCGTAAGGGCTGTCACCACAAGCGGCAGGCCAAGCCGCCTTTAGCTCGGCAATAGTTGTCGCGCTATCGCCAGCAGTCGGCGCGTCACGAAGAGCTTGCTTGTCAGCCACAATCTGAGTTGTGTCTGCGCTTGCTTCAAGTGCCTTCATATAGTCTGTGTCCAATGCCTCAAGCAATGGTGTGCGAACCTCACGAACCTTGTCAGCAAAGATTTCTTTTGCCTTGGTCAAGTCCTCGCTAATCACGTTGCCGGTCAATGACCAAGCACCACGAAAGTCACGATTTGCTGGAACGGTAGCAGTTGAGGCATCAATCTGATTACCGTCCTTATCCACGATATAAGTTGTAACAGCCATTATAATCTCCTAAGCGGCTAAGTTTAGTTCATCAGATATGCGCCACGAATTGCGCCATTCTCTTGTTTGCGGTAACTGTTCCTTACGGCATATTACCATAGTCGGGCGATTGCCCTCATCCCAATTCTGCCAGACGCTTTGTGGGCAGTCCTTCATAATTAGGTATTCGATAGCTTGCTCTTCGGTCATTGCTGGCATTGGTTCTGTCTGGTGCAACAGATAGCCACGAGTGTGCTTCTTGAAGTCAGGTTGCGCTTCATCTTTAGCTAACTCGTGATACACCCACACAGGCGGCAGGATACCGCCCTGCAATGCACACGCCATCCAGTTGGGGTCAGGCACAAGTATCTTAGCGCACTCATCAACGCTGTCCTCATAGACTACACGATAGTCTGACTGATAGGCTTCTAAGTTTTCTTTTGCCCAGCATAGCCTGTCAAATAGGTGTGTGCCTTGGAATGATGGTGTCTGCATTATGCTAAGTCTCCTAATAATCCAGACTGAACATCTGCTGCATCAACATTACTATTTGAAGCTGCTTGTCTTATCAGTACGTCAATGCTTGTTGTTGCGTGACTATCAGTAGAACAAAATGACCGTGACCCACCGGAATCTAAACCACAAGTAGCAAGGGCAGAAAAATTTGCAGAAGACAGTGCATTTGTGAAATCAACTGTGTAGTTACCCGTACCGTTGTCTGTTAATCCACTTACGTTAAGGGAATCACGAGTTGCTATTGTTCCAGTGCCGTTAAAGTTAACCCACGCCTTCGCACTACCATTAACAACGTAACTTGTATCAAGTGACCCAGCGGTGCTGTGTTCGATTTGGTCTGCTATAATTTTTCCAGCCATTTTATGCTAGGTCTCCGTGTGAAATAATTGAACAACGACTTTCATCAACAGAACTATGACTTGAATTGTAAGTTCCTATTTCAATTTGTGTAGCGGTTCCGCTTGACCTATTAATAGCGTGGTATGCCCCTGAACAGGTCGTGTGTGCGCCAACATTTGCTCTGTATGGATTACTCATATTTATTTGATAAATTCCGGTTCCCGCATCTACAAAACTCGCCTGATTGAAACTGTCTGTGGTTGTTGCAGCAGAACCATTAAATCGTGACCACACCTTCGCCAAACCTTGCTGCAACTGCATAGTCGCCGCACCGCCTTCAGAGGTCACTGTGATGTCACCAGCGGATGTCTTGCCGGTGAGGTTGTCTACTTTTATCTCACTCATGCTAGGTCTCCAAGTTGATGTATATGGGTGCGTGGACAATCGACATAGGAACTTTGACCCTCGTTAGCGGTGCTAAATGCCTCTGTGCTAGTTGTTAATGTTCCAATTCTAAATTCACCACTATTGTTGCCTTGCGCCGTTCCACTGGTTTGACAAGAACCTGTAACTGAATAATTCACACTAGAAAAACTGTTGGTAAAACTGAGGGTGTGCTGACCTGTACCGTTATCAGCGATTGAACTTGTGTTGAAACTGTCATTCAAAGAAGGCGTTCCACCACTAGCACCAAGCGACTGCCACGCCTTCGCCGCACTTTGCTTTGTCAGCGTGACAGGACTGGTGCCATCACTACCTGTGATTGTGTCTGCTCTTAACTCTGACATATTACACCACCGTCCAAGTTTCGTCTGTGCCAACCGTTACTGTTACACCGCTGGCTATAGTAATTGGCCCTGCCGACATAGCGTTACGACCATTAGTAATTGTGTAGTCAGTGTTTACAGTTAAAGCGTTTTCGTAAATAGGAATACCGCCCAAACCAACAGGCCCACTAAACTCACCGCCTGTCAATGGCATTGCATCAGACCCATTATATAGTCGATACACAGTAATAACTACGCTGTCACTTGCAGTAAGCGCAGTCAAACCGCTAATCGTGTTTGCTGTGCTTGTGTTGTAATCCGTTCCAGCAATTAACAGAGTGCCATTAAGTGTTACTTGGAGATTTGCACCAGACGTAAACACCAGCAATGCGCCACTATTATCTGGGCCAGAAATGCTAGTCTCACCGCCAGCAGCCGTGTAAGTGTAGACTTGGTTGTTAGCAGTATTTGCGTCAGCGCCAATGTACCGCATCAGGTTATCTCCATAATACTCAATGTCGCATCAATCTTAGCTGTTGTGCCACAGTCAATTTTAACAACATCGCCAGTTTGCAAGATGTACTTGTTGCCAGCCATCAACTCCAGAGATGAGCCAGCTAATATCGGAACGTCTTTGATGACGCTGACTGTCTCGTTAGTTTCAACATCAACCGTTGTAGAAACAATTTGCACTGTGGCTGTAATTGATGTTGTGTCGATGTTTGCCAGTGTCAGGCCAATGATAACCGTGGTTGTCGCAGCCGGAACTGTATAAAGCGTGTCAGGCGTACCAGAACTGGCTGGCATAGCCCCATTAGTCTTAAGTTTAAAAGTGTTAGCCATTTTACTATCCTAGTGCTATTGCCAATGCTGTGGCAGTATCAGCCGCCACGCTTTCAATCAACGCCGTGTTTGCCGCTGAAATATTTACAAACAAATCATAGTTTGCGCTGTTTATGTTTGTGCTTAAAGGCACAACACCAGCAGATGTATGCGCTGTATTAACCCGATAAACATTGTTGTCGCTTGGATCAATAACCAAGTCACCAGCCGCATAGTCAACGCCCGCCGCCCAATTGCTTCTAAAATCGCCAGCCGTAGTTGTGGCGATTGGGTTGCCATCGCTGTCAAACGCTAGAAACTTTAACGCCCGGTCTGCCTTGGCTGGCAGGGTCATGTCAACAACGCCGCCATCTTCGACTAGCGCAGGGTCATAGACCGGGGCGCGTAGGCCGCGCTTACCCTCTTCAGCCACCTGCTGATCAAAGATTGTCAGCGCATCTAGCTGCTCATTGAGGCTTGACGCAAGCAAGTCACCAGCGGTCACAAAGTCTGTGACGCGCTCAATGTCACGCGCACCAACAATAACAATCTGATCTGACGCAGTTGGTGTCGTGGGTACGCTTGACCCAGTGACGATTGTCACTGACCCGGTGCCATTGGCATTGATTGTCACAGTGTAGTCTGTGGTGATCGTCAATAGTGTGGCGTTAAAGTAAACAACAATGTCGTTTTGGTCTAACACCTCAAACGAAAAGGCATACGGCCCAACGCCCGCTGACCCGGTGAACACGACACGTCGTGTAATTGCGTTGATATTGTAATCTGCCATTTAATGCCTCACATTCTGCCGTGAATAATACACCATTTACTGATTTTCCGCTACCCGCTCTCGCAGTTCTGGATATTGACCCATTAAGACTTTCCGAGCCGCACTGGAATACTTGTTGTAAATTGCTTTCATTGCGTCCAGCTTATCTTCTTTTGTAGGTAGCTGGTCATATATTGATGAATACAACAAATCTGTCAGCGCGTCCTTCAGCATAGGCTTGGTGGGATCTGGCTGGTTCAATGCGTAAATCAGTGAATTGTATTGCTCATTATTAAGGATCACGCCGCTGATGCGTTTGCTTGGCATTGACAAGCCATCGCCAAGCTCCATCATCTCTTGGTCAAGACCCTCATATTGAGCATCCATAATGCGAACAGGCGACCACATCTCCCACCCAGCCCCGGTGCCTTGTGTGCGAACCTCGCCCCATAGGTTTAAGGATGGCGGCATATCAGCGCTAAACATTGGATGCCGAGCTTTAGCTTTTTGGATGGCTGTGTAAAAGCCTCTAGCCGCCGGGTTAAGTAATGTCGGGTCTTCGCCAAAGAAACCCTCGCCCGGCAGCAATGTGCTTGATGCCGTTGGATCCATAACACGCTCAATCCCAGCGCCCAAAGATGATACGGTTGGGATAATTTGCAACCCGGCTGTGGTCGCTCTTTCAGCAAAAAACGACTGAGCCTCTTCAAAAGCCAGTTTTGGGTCTGCATTATTTAAGATCCGGGCTAGATCTGACACACCATCCAAGAATGGCTGCTGCATTGCGTAGTTATACAAACCAAGCGCAGCGGCAGTTGTTAGGTTTTCTAAAACGCCATTATCATCTTCATACTGCGCGTAATACGCATAGTCAGCAGACATAGCTAGCAATCCTGATATCGGGTCGAGGCGCGAATAAGTTACACCGCGATATGTGCCATCATCCATTTTGAAATTAACTGTGTGCGGGTAAAGGCCAAGGCGCTCCATAGCCTGACGCGCTTGCGGGTCTGTCGGGCCAGCCCCCATAATAATAACTTGATTGTCGGGCGAATGCAGACCACTACCCATCCACGCAAAAGCGGCCATCATAGACGACCCAGTTGCAATCTTTGCCGTAGCCATATCGGCATCACGGCCACCAGCTTTTAATGCGCGGCGCACGTCAGGGTATAAAAGCGCTAAGGGCGATCTTTCGCCAATTGCATTCATAACATTAACTGGCGTTTTAAAGAACGGCGCACCAAATATCTTAACGGCGGGGTGTGACATGAAGCCCTGCATCTCACCAGCAAAGCCGCCTAAGTCGCCTTGGAACGTCAGCACCTGAGCAGCTTCACGCGCTGTTTCTATCGCCTTTTGGTCAGGGTTCTCAAGTGCTTTGACATATTCAGCCGCAGCCAAGTCTGACGCTTCATTTTTTGGCGTACCGCCCTCTACCAGCCGGTCATAAAAATCATACTGGCGCTGGCGGGCTTGCTGCTTAATTGATGTGCGATAGGCAAAGGCTTTGAAAAATTCATCTTCTGCCAACATAAACCGGCCAGACATCCGAACATAAGTGCCAACAGTGTTTAGGGAAGCAGCAGCCACATTGCCTTCCCTAGCCTGCTTATAGATCTCAACAATATCGCCAGTGTCACCAATAGCGCGTCTATTTCTAACGTCAATTTTGCTGGCAAGGTCGCTAGCTTCCTCTTTTATAAAAGACTTTCCAGACACAACAAGCGCGTCAATAAAGCTAGTGCCAATTGTTTCAAGCCTAATTAAGCCATCACGCGCATAGGCTCTGTCTCTTGCGTCAACGCCGCCGGGCCTAATTCTGTTGACGCCGGTGCTGCCGATAGCGCCAGCCACCATTTCTTCAAGGCTTTTAGTAAGCATAAAGACTGAGTTACCGGCCACGTTAACAGAATGCGTAACTGGGTTTGATAGGATTGAATTGATAAACACTTCAGTCAGGACGTCACCGCCGCGTTGGAACAAACCCCTAACCAGCTTTGTTTTTGCGGCTGGGTTTGGCAGCGACAAATACAAGCTGCCAAGGTGTTCGACATTGACGCCTTCGTTTTCTAATATGTTTAGCAACTCATCTGACCGACGCAAATCAATGCCCACTGTTTGCGCTTGCTGCATCGCCCGCATCAATCTGGCGCTTTCACTAACAGCGCCCGACAAGTTTGAGTACATCGCAAATTCCATTGTGAGGTACTGGGCGGCGTTAGCAAACGCCTGCCGCCGTGCTGCTGGCTCTGCTGTATCAGCAGCTAGCTGGAAAGCGTCTTGCGTTTTGCGTGTCAGATCTCGCGCTAATATCAATCCAGCCAGAACATCCTCGGCCACATCGCCCCTGCCGGGCTGACGTGTGAGCCATTTCTTTAACACCTGATCTGCGCCTTGCTGCTCTGCCAGTTCTAGCATTGAGTTATAATTTATCGTGCCGCGCCGGGCGCGTTCAAACAAATCTTTGTTTAGCTCTTTGACATTCGCCATATAACCGGCAAGGTCAAAGTCGCCAGACGCATTCATGATTGCTGGTAGGTTCAAGCCTTTTTCAAAAGTGATATCTAAAACACTTTCAAGTGCGTCAATATCTTGCTGATTGGCTTGGCGTATAACTGTGCTGCCGCCGATTACCTGCACATCTTTTTCTGGGATCTTGGCGGTGACGCGCTTTTCAGCCTCGGCAGTTCTGCGTTTTACAAAACCAACCGCGCCGGTAACCGCATCGTCAAATAAGCTGGCAACCTGCACCGGCTCATCTGGCAGTGACACTGGGTTGTTAAGCTGTATAACCTCTTCCGGCGTAACAGGCGCTAAGTCCTGTTGCTCGGTCGTGACCTCATCAGACGCACCAAATGAAATCTCTTCCATTTGTTGAGCCTTCGCCAGTTCATCCATTTCTTCGCTGAGATCACGCGCCATAGTTTATCCTTCGTTTTCTACACCATCTTGCAACGGTGTCGGAACTTTACTCAGTCCCTTCAGCGCTTGGTAAAACTGCGCCCTCTGGGGTTGCGTTTTCATAGGCTCTTGCGGCCTCATCGAGTTTTGATCTGTTGACTTCTGTTCTTTCATACCAAGGTACATCCGCTCTCTGTGTTACTTTAAATCCCTTTGGAACAATACCAGATCCGGGCTTTTTAACAAAAGCTAAAAACTCTTTAGCTCGCTCTGGTGTCATGTGGACAAATGACCCATCTGATAATGGGTATCTTTGTACTGGCCCAGCCTCGCCTCTGATATATCTAAATCCTGATGCAAACTCATCTGTCTTGCCCTCAGTCACGCCTTTGCCAATTGGGGTGCGCTCGCTAATTGCTTGCAAGGTTGAGTGACTAACAACTTGCTCGCCCTCAATAACCCAGCTTTCCCAATGGAACCGGCCAAGGCTTGCATCTTGTGGGCGGCCAATCATTTCATACGCCTGCTGTATGTTTGGCCGCATAGCATCTTCAAGCGCTTCAGTTACAAGCAAGCCTCGCGGCCCTTTAAATATGCCGTTAAGACCTTCGCCAGATTTGCCAATTCCATCATAAATGTTTTCGCCGCCAAAACGTCCATCATCCCAAAGATGCCGTCCTTGGATGCGATCCATAACCAATACATCATCGCGACCGGCAACCAACAAAATAAAGCTAACAACTTTGTTATCAATGCCAGCGCTTTCTGTCAGCGTCATAAACTTGCGGCGAATTTCTTTTGCCGGGATATCTGGATCAGATACCATATCATGCACAATTTCTAGCACGGTTTGGTTCGATCCTTCTGGTCGTTTTGCAAGCTCAAACAACAATTTTCCAGCAGCGTTTACATTCATCGTCACTTGCTTGCCGGGCGATCCTTCTGGCAAGGATTTCTTCATGTTGTCTTTCCAGAAATCCAAATCAACTTGGTCAAACGTACCGTTTACAACTTTTTCCATCATAGGCGCGGCATCTTGCATAATATCAATAAATGCCGCCTCTTGCTGAACCGGGCCAGCGCCGCGTGACAAGATGCCCCACACAAATAAATCAGCGGTCATGCCGGGGTCAGCTTTCCCGCCCTGATACATATCTCGGATCTCAGACACAAACGCAAAGCCCTCATCAACGCCAGCCTTTAGCTCTGGCGTTAGCGCTTGTAGTTTTTCAGCAATTTTCTCTGGCGACCGCCCATACTCAATAGCCACCATTGGCGGGTGCGGTATATAGCTGCCGCCCATTGTCTCTTGTGCAAATTTTTGCCATCCGGCAACAGACTTAGCTGCATCTGGATTGTTGGCTAGCGCTGCATCAATGTTTGGCAGCACTGCCTCTTTATTGCCTTTTGGAAATGCCTGCACAACTGGCGTTATAGCTTTTTCCCCAGTGCCTTCAATCAATAGCTTTGCAGGCGTCTTGTGTCCACGCGCTGCCTCTGGCGCAATTTTTATAATAGGCTCAGGCTCTTTACCCATCAGCTTCTGACCGGCCACAATTGCCTCATCAACGATTTGGGTAGGGTCTACATTCATACCAAGTGTAACGCCGCTCTTGGCGTCTTCTAGGCGGGCTGGTGCGCCTGCTGCATAATCAGCAACAGCGCCAGCCGTGGCCTTAGCCGCCTTTGGCGCAACAAGACCCATTGATGCAAACTCGCCAGATAGGTAGCCTTGCTTTAAACCTTGTTTGGTTTCATCACTGACATCTAGCTCATCAACGAAACCCTCAAACAAACCGCCAAGAGCTTCAGAACCAATAGCGCCAGAGATAGCGCTGAAGCCATCCAAGAACGATTGCAACCGCTCGCCCTCTTCTGCTGTTGCCGCTTTCAAACCACCATAACCTAAAGCCGCAACATCCGGCAGGCCAGTCACGATAGCGCCGGGTATACCCGCTGCTGCGCCAAGCTGTGTACCTGCAACCTCGGCCTCAGTAATTGGCGCGTCTGCTTGCTGTGACAGCGCGTAGATGTCGCGATAATCACCGGGGCCAGCCGCTTGCATTTGCTCTAAAGCTAAAGCCTTGTCATAAACGCGGCGCATACGATAGCTGCCGGTGTCGTCGCGAACAGTCTCAATTGACCCGCCGCTTTCAGCCGCGACGATAGTATTCATCATTTCTTGTGCTATATCGGTCATTGTTCAAGTGCCGCCCGGTTGCGTTTAACAATAGCAATCGCATCTAGTAGTTTGTTGTGATTAACTTGATGATTTTGGTTGTCTTCCAAAACGCCTGATGATTTTAATATGATCGCGTCAAGATCCTCGTCTGTATCTGTCTTTTCGCCGCCCATACGCAATTGGGTGTTTTTAATTTTGTTAATTGTGCTTAGGGCTGAACTAATACCATCTTTTAATCTTTTCTGCACATTACCGCGCTCAATAAAACCATCAGCCCATTTGATAGGATCTAAAGTAGGGGTTATTCGCAAGGCTTCATCTAGCTCGACCATACCCTGCATTACAAACTTTGCAGCCTCGCTTCTTTCGCCTGACGCATCAAGCGTCATCATTCCAATATCAGGAACTCCGAGCGATAATTTAATTTTATCTATAGCCTGCTTCCTGACGCTGGTTCTGTTAGTTTTTATTACAGTTAAATATTTTCTAGCGCTATCTAGCGTAATCTTTCTATCTGCCCGCGCATTTAAAATATCTCCAGTAGTCAAAAATCCGTCCATACCTTTTTGATCCAGAAGCAACAGCGTATCTGGGTCATCATTGCCGCCCTTAACAAAATATGCGTCATTGAACTTTGATGCTTTGTCTGGGTCTAAATCGCGCAATTCAACTATCTTTGCCCGGACATCATCATCATCAGCACCGCCATCAATTAGGAACCCAGTAAGCTCAGTTTCTAGATTTCTTGCGGCAGCTTTTCTCTGGCGGTCAATTCTGGCGTCTTGCTGTGTTTCTCTTGCATATACATCATTGATTGCAGTGTTTGACCTTTTGAAGGCTTCAAGCCGCTCTTGTGAGTTAAGAGACATAGCAATATTTGCGATGCCATTATCTGTAATTTTCATCTTGCCAGTGTTTAATGTATCTAAAATCTCTTGGCTGTTTTTAAGGGGGTCACGCAAAACATATTCACCTATAGCGTTTATTTTTGCGTCGCTAACAGCCTTATCAAAATTCTCCATTGAGCTTACTAAAAACGCCGGATCTTCAATTGCATCGGCAAACTTAACTAATTTCGATTTCTCACTAAAAATAATCCCAGCCATTTCATCTGGGCTTTTTGATGCCCTGTTGATAACCATCTGCCCTATGTCAGCAATAACTTGGTCAGCGCCTTTTTTGGCAAGGTAATCGGCTTGCTCTTCGGCCTTTGTAGCCATCATCTTAACGTGAGTTGTATAGGCGGTGTTGCCAATAGTTGACAGGCCAAGGCGCAATTTAGCGCCACTCGCTGGATCAACATCAGTCATTGCGCCACTAAAGCCGTTAATAACGCCATCAATCTGCTTCTGAAGATCAACAACATTTGTAAAGTTTACATGACCCTCAACAGCTATTTGCTTAATTGCATCACGCGCTGCTATCTCAAGGTTAGCCGCAACAGTATTTAGCGCCGCTTGACGCTCTGCCCTGCCACGCACAGTTTCAGTGCCACCGGGCATTAGCGCTTTCCTAGCCTCAGCATCATCAGCCTTAATAAGGTCAGCAATGCTCGGCGCGTTGGCAGCGCCAAACTCAGCGCCCTCAATCTTTGCCTGTGTCTCATACTGTTGAAAAGCAAAACGCGACATCTGATCGAGCGATTGTGAAATTGTGTTTGCCACTCTAGCTTGCGCTGTTCCAGTCGCAACAAAGTTAACGCCGGGAAGCGACGCAATGCCAACGCCAAGCGGCCTATATTCTAGTGACCTAGCCATTAACCAATACTCGTTTTCATCATTAACCCAGACCCAAATGTTCCTATAGCCGAGGCAAAGCCAGCTTGTCTGGCGGCGCTGGCTTGCAACATATATTGATCAGCCTGCATATAACCGCCACGCAAAGCGATGATCTCATTGTTCTTAACGGTGTATAATTCCTTAACGCCCTTTGCCCGCGCTGCTTTCTTTAGGTTGTCCACATTGCCAAGCCCAATACCGCCATAAGCGTTAATGGTCGCTGCTGTGGCTATCATGTTATCCATTACCGCAACAGCCTGCTGCTTTTGCTTTAATGCCTCTTGTTGGGCTTGTAGCCGCGTGTAGCCAGCTTGTGCTTGTAAAGCAGCAGACTGCGCCTGCCCGGCTCTGTACTGCATAAAAGCGCTGGCACCAGAAAGCGCTAATCCTAAACCACCACCACTCATTGCCCTGCACTCACTTTATAATCAATGCCAAGCAGCGTCATTTTCAACGGCACCTCTTGACCAATTGTGATTTGACCATCGTATGTATAACCTAACATAGAATGTAGCGTTTTGATACCAGTGTACTCAGGAACAGCGCCGCCCAGCACACCACTACCAAATTGCCTAAACGGCACTAGCTTGCCATCAATTGTTAGGGACTGCGTTTCAAACAATTCAGCGTTAACCTCAAAGATCCGCTTTTTAAACCCCTTTAAAGACCCGCTTGATAAGCGCGGTTCAACCGGCAGTGTCTTTACCTCTGGCGTAAAATTGATGCCAACCTGATAGCTTGTAGTTGCCGCCGTGGCAAAAGTAATTGTGAATGGGCTAATGCCTACAGTTTGGTCAGGCTCAATAATGCCGTCGCGAATAATCTTAACAGTGTCGCCCTCTAAGTGGCTCATATTTACAGATGACGCCGCGACGCCGACAACAGAACAATCAAGCAATGCGTCAGCGTCAAATAGCTCAACATAGTATCTATCAGTCGCGCCAATTACAAAATCAACGTCGGTTAGCCTCACCGCGTCAGTTGATGTAATTGTTAAGTTGCTGCCGCCAGCGGTTGTGCGTGTAATGCTTACAACATTAGCAGCAGGATTTGGCGCGTAGTACCCAGCAACCGAATTGATGGCCGCAGCCAAATTGTCTGCAACCTGATCGTTAGTCAGTGCGCCGCCGACTTGAAACTCTAGCGCGTTTGCTGGCGCGGCAGTTACCGCAGTAAATGTTGTTGACGTTCCGGCGTTGTCGGTTAGGGCAACAGTTTCGCCGTTTGCTATGTTTGTTGCGTCAGTCACAGTAATTGTGGCTGTGGCATAAGGCACAAAAGTTCGCTTTACCGCAGTATAGATATCATCGACATCAACGCCGATATTTAAAAAGCTGCCATCGGTTGTCCACTCTGACGGCGCGATAACATTCTGACTTCGCAGCAGCGTGTAACAGGCAATGCTGCCATCATCGTCATTTACGATTAGCAAGCGGTCACCCTCGTCTGTGCCTGTCGCTTTACGCACAGCCATCTCGCCCGGCGTCTTTAAAAGATGCGACGACAACAACGATATTTTGGCTGACGTATAAGCCTGCACCGTGTCGCTATAAATAAATTCTTGCAGCGCCTTGCCTTGGCGCTGAATAAACAGCGTCGAGCCATCGACGTTTTGCAGCCTAATGCCCGGCTTCATGCCAAAGGCTGTTTGCTGCTTTACAATCATATTTGTTGGCGTGATAGGCTCGTCTAGCGCTTGTGGCACATAAAACTCAGCGCCAGTTGTGAACACTTGCAGATGGCGTCCAGAGTAAATATCGACGATAGCATTGAAGGTGCCGGTGTCTAATGTCGCCTCAACTCCCGCATCATCAAGAGCTTCGCCGGGGTCAAAATTAAAAAAGTCAGATACGCGGCTTCCCCATATAGTTGATGGGCGGCCTTTGCTCCCACCAAAATACAAACGACCCTCGTGGAATGTTACGCTACGCGGCCACCCGCGTGTTGCTGACCAGACCTCTTCGTAGCCGTGTTCACTGTTCCATTTGCCATTGGTGATGCCGCTTGTATCAAAAAACGGTATCTCAACGTATGCTTTCATTTCTGTATCGCTGACATACTCAACATAACGCGCACGACCAAAACCGCTATCAACCACAGCATATTCGCCTTCAGCCGCTGTGCTAAATGCGGTCACTTTATACTGAGATGTGCCATCAGGCGCTGTTGCCCACGCTGGGTAAACTGTAAGCAATTTAGTTGACGCGACATAGTCTTCAACGTGGCGCTTTTGCCCTGACCCAGTGCCAGCCGTAATTTCAATAAACATACCATTTGGCTCGTCATCTAGCGTGTAGTTGGACGCAGCCTTTAGCGTTATAGTATTAGCCCCACCGCCCTGAGCCGTGCCGGTGTCAGTCGTCACTGCGCTAGCTGTGATCGTAATGTTCCCAACCGTGCTGGATGGCGTGATCGTAAACTGCGGGCTGTGAACATCAAACTCAAACGCATATTTTGGGATGTGATCAAAATCAATTGTGCTGGCTGTCCAATCTGCGTCTGTAGCGCCGCGCACAATCTTTAACGGCTCAAGATCCTCATGCACAACAATAACTGTGTCAGCAGATTGCACCCAATTCATTTCCGGCAATATAGATGATGTGACCGCAGCCACTGTTAAAAAATCACTGCCGCCGCCATTAATCGCTGTAATTTGCGCGCCATCCTTAAAGACATACATTTTGCCGGGGGTAAACACCAGCATATAGCTGTCAGACACACTGAACTCAAACGGCACCATCCGCACTGCGGTGCCAGCGCCACTGTCTAACTCAGCAACAAACTTAGTGCCGTCACGGCGCTTTGCACCGCCTTGAGGCTGTATGCTCACATTACGCGCAGTGGTTAGCCCAGAACTATATTGGTCAATGTCAGTCCGGGCGCGTAGCTTTGGATCTAGCTCGCCGCTGGTAAAATCATTTTGGATCTGAATAATCCGGCTCATGCTAGAACCTTATATCTGAAATCGGAAACTCTTGTATTGTTTGAGCCGGACGGTCAGCGCCGTCAATGTTAATGGCAACGCGCAATAGACCACCGCGCATATTCTCGGACGGCGCACCGTATGCCTTTTGGTGATAATAATCACCCTTTGTAAGTTGGTCGGTTACCGGCTCGGCAAAGTCAGCCGCAAGCGCTGTCTTCAACAAGCGCACAAAATAAGGCGGGAAGACGGCCTCTGTTGGCCGGAACTGGTAGTCAATCCAAACATCTTCGTAATTTGTGTAAAGGCCAAGATTGTAGATCTCAAAGTCTCGCACTGGCTGCGCTCCAACAGCGCCGACATTAAATACAGCTTTTGGGTTGCCAAGGATGTCACCCGGCAGTGCGTATGTATATTTCCATTCATTTATTGGGGTGCTAGCTAAACGGCCTAGCTTTACCTTTTTAACAGACCAGCTAAATGGGTACTGCATTATGATAGTGTCGCGGATGTCGTCATAAAGACGATCAGCCACTTGCGCTTCATCGGTGCCGGTGGCAAATGACGAAAGCGGGGCAGCGCCCAGCATAATCAGAGCCTCGGAACATATTGATAGTTTGGTATCGCCCTGCGCCATTCGTTACTCCAAAATGGGGAAATGGGGCGGCATAAGCCGCCCCACCATTGTTAGTCAGCGTCAGCGACTGATACAGCCGTGCCGTCTGATACGTCAACAACACCAGCGGCATTTGACAGAACAACAACGATTGACATTGTTGGGGTCGCGCTATCGTGAACAAAGATCACGTCACCGACTGCCACTGTGTCTGACAAGTCGTTGAAATAACCTTCGGTGTTCACGTCAGCAATCGCGTCGGCTGATGTGTAGGTGTACATGCTAGGTGCGTTGCCAGATTTAGCTGCACCAATAACATTCCATCCTGCTGAAGAGAAAGCCATTTTCTACACTCCTTTCTATTCAGTGCAAGAGATTTTGACAATGCCCTCGTCATCGATGGCAACCGCGCCAGCGCTGAACATAGAAGAAACCAAGAAGCTGGTTTTTTCTGGGACATAGTTGATTTCACTCTTTTGGTTCATGCCGATACCCATACCCATTGCATCCTTGTGGAATGCAAAGCAGGTGCGGGTTGATGGCAGTGGCAAGCCACCTTCATCACGGTCACCAAGAGTTACGAACTTGAAGCCCATAAAGGTGTCAACCTCACCAGAAACCAGAGCTTTTACTGTCGCAAAGTCTGCGCTTGTGATTTCGGTTTCGCCCAGCATACCAGCCAAGTTATTAGCGTGGATGATCATGCAACGGCCTTCAGATGGTACGTTATTCGCATCAAGCAGCTTCTTTGTTTCAATCAGCTTTTCGATGTTCATGTTTGTACCAGCGCCACCAATGGTAGTCGCAACGGTCAGTGTTGTTGCTGATGCGTTGAGGGCATCAAGAACAAGCTGATCCATACGGCGACCAATAGCGTTACCAACTACCTGCACCAATTCACGACGCTCGTCAAAGTTGACTTTCTGCTGTGAAAAGATGTCGCTGTATTCGGCAGCGATGTAGTCAGACATTGTTGCTGTGACTTGTGAGTAAGTCACGTTAAGAGGGGTCACATCAGTTTGCGGAACGCGAACTGTTGCGGTGCCTTTTCCGATCTTCGGAAACTTCACCTGATTGCCTTCGACATTTGCCCGCTCGCGGGTTAAGCCTGCCAGTGCGCGTGACGACTGGTATGCCTGCTTAACCTCGGCATCGAACAACTGTACAAAAGCATTGGAAATGCCA
>Ga0222716_10001817_pt1 | contig 17610 bp, 28 predicted proteins | sample C33_13DmetaG_FD_165044 | JGI IMG/M metagenome (GOLD analysis project Ga0222716, IMG submission 165044) | Estuarine water microbial communities from San Francisco Bay, California, United States - C33_13D | ecosystem: Environmental > Aquatic > Marine > Unclassified | place: USA: California... | reverse complement strand
AAACCGTCCTTCGGTGTTTTCAAAAATCCAGTCAGATACTTTCTTTTCGCTAGTATATAGATTAAAATCTATACACTCAAAATGAGGAGGACAGTTCTCAAAAAGTCTACGTTTATTACAAACACTCAGATAGTTTGCTTCTTCAAACTTTAGCATCATCGTTGTCCTTGAGGTCGTCAACTACACGTACGATTTTGATAGGAGCCTTGTCTTCGTCATTGTGTATTTCTGTGATCTTATTTTTAAGAAGATCACGAGCATTGTTCATAAACTGTTCAGTTAGTTGAGGCTGATTCATAATCAGTGCAACTTCAACACTAGAAACTAGGTCATCTAACACCGTTTCAGTTTTACGGATGCGCTCTATTGCTTCTTCGAGTGTAGCTGGCAAGTTGTTGTATTGAGGACCAACTAGTGCTTCTGGATCCAACTGTGTCATTTAAACTTCTCCAAGAATTCAAGCATCAACTTTCTGCTTTGATTTGTAACGTCTTCATTATACAAGTAGGTTTGATTTTCTCGGTTATTAACAAAGCCATTGAGTTGTTTACAATCAAAGCAATGAGTTGCATTTTCGTAGACGACAAACTTACTGTTAGGTTGCTTCTTCATAATACTTGATTTTGTCCATGAGCTACAACCATAGTTGATGTGTATGGTATCTTCTTTACCTTCAATCCACAACACTGGGCGAACTGCATCACTGTCTAGATATGTTCTACTTGAGTATCCACACCCGCCATATAAACCAATAACTGCACGGGGTACCGGTCCCCATCCTTTTTTAGTAGCTAGGTTGGCATTGCTTGGTTTGATAGCATGAGCACCAATTTGAGCACCTAGACTTTGTCCTACTGTGAATATACGGTTAGTATCCACACCTGCAAAAGCAAGAGCTTCTGTGGCATCGTATACATCTTTGACCAATCGCATATCACTTAGATTTTTGTCTCTACCACAATTCCAAGGACGTTTAGATGGTCTTGGAAAAGTATTGTAATTTGGCACTGCTACAGTATAACCATGATCAAGAAAAAACTGAGCTAGTTCTTTAATATCAGTTTCGTTGAACATTCGGATGCCTGTGCATGAACTAAGTACGGCAATTCCAGCACCGTTAGGATTAGGAGGAACAAATACGCCATTTACTACATTGTAGATACGATCAGTTTTTTGTATCTTGTATTCAATATCAGGATAGCTATAATTAGTTTCAACTGTCTTGCCGTTTGGTAGTACAGTTGATCCTGTTGTTTGACAGGCTGTCAATGACAGCGAAATTGTTCCTGCAATTAGTAAAGACTTAAAAAGGTTCATCTGTTTAACTCCTATTATGCAGTTTTTCGTTCTGCTTCGGTTTCGTAAATAGCCCAAATACCAAAGGGCGGCTCAGCTTGGGTATTACCCTTGATAACAAACACTGTATCACAGTAGTTAGGATCACCCCACGAATCCCAAGGATAGCCATCTGTAAACATGATGAACTTCTTGGGTTCGATTCCGTTTTCCTTCATGTAGGCCCAGTTAACATCAAAGTCAGTACCGCCGCCACCTTGTGGTTCGTACTCGGTAATGTCGCGAATGTTATCGCTAGTAAACGTTTCTTCATTGTAAACTTTGGTATCAAAACTCCAGATACGAATGTTGTATTCGTCATACTGTTCCATAATACCCTGTACCTCGCTAAGAAAGGCACTCGCATCTTCGTTACCAATAGAGCCACTCATATCAATAGCAATGCACACATCAATTTGCTGTCCGGGCAACATGCCAGGCATAATAGCATCGTTGTGCCAGCCCTTACGGCTAATACGTGTAAACGAAAAGTCGTTACGAATAACACTCTGGATCTGTTGCTCAATAAGGTCACGCCAGTTAATGACAGGTTTGGTTATGTCATTAATCATTCTGCGTACACCAGCAGGAATGTTACCTGCCTTCTCGCCTTGTGCGGCGTTGAGTACAGCCTCTTTGAGCTCGTCTCGGATCTGCCTGCGCTCTTCTTCACTTAGTGTAGGACGTTTGCCTTTGCCGCCATCTTTACCTTCGCTGCCGTCACCATCACCATCCATATGCTCATCTAGGACCTGTTGAAGCAGTTGGCTGAGTTGCTCCTCAGTGGAGTTCTCAATGAGATCGTCATATACAGCTTCAGCAGTCCATGCCTTGTAGCGAGGGCTGTAAAGGATAGGAACAACTGTAATACGTTCGCCAATTTTCTGATCCAGCAAGTCGCTGTTTACGCAATAGTCAGCGGCAATGTTCCAAATCTTAGGATCGCGGTCTACACGGCGTCCCATGTGATCGTATACCGCGTGAAGAACTTCGTGACCAAACAGGAACTCACATTGGCGTAGGCTTAGAGTGAGAATGAATTCTGAGTTGTAGTAAAAGCGACGACCGTCTGTGGCCGCGGTAGGGCACCAGCTGTCTGCGTTGACAAGTGTGAGGCGTGTGGCCAAGTTACCAAAAAACGGTGATTGTAGCAACAGACGCACACGAGAAGTAACTAGTAATTCACGTGCATTGGCATCCTTAACAGGATCTGTTATTACACGTTCTTTAGATTTTTCTGCGAGTGTTGTGTCTGTCATATCTTGCTCCTTAACTTTATATATATTATATGACATATATAGTTCGTTGTCAACCAAAAAATGAGCAAAAAAGTGGGGGACTTACGGTCAAAACCAGCCCCCTATCCGCCCGTGACAGCGAATTAGTTAGCCGAAGCGGCAGTAATATACTTGCCAAATCGGCTGTGAAACTCATCAAAGTTCTTGAGCTTGCTAGGAATAAGTGGAATCTCATAGGTTACTAATGCAACCTTAGCACCCATAACTACCAATTCAGTGGTGAAGTTATCCATCATATAGCGCAAGAAGTTGTCGGCCTGTTTGTGCCAAGACGGGTCTTTACCATTCTTAGCAAAAGAATCACGTAACTCGTAGCACATACCAGTGACCAAGCTATACATAGCACTGATCTCGGTAGGTACAAGAGTCTTGACCTTACCGGAAAGGATATCTTCTGGAAGAGGCATATCCTTGCTTACCTTACGGTGAGCCATAAACTTAACAGCCAAACCTTCGCCTACAGTACCAGCAATCAAATCTGTAAGTTCTGCATCTGTAACTTCATCGTCAAGGAACTCGCTAACGAATGTCCAAGTACGAGGAGTAGCAAACGAACGGCCTGAGCTACGTGGGTCAAAGTCAAACAAGTCTGCCTTTGCAAAAGTTAGGTAACCAACAACATCTTCGTGGATATTGTGGTTGATTGCCCAGGTTAACCAAGATTCAAAATCTGGACGAATCTCAAGATGTACAAACCTGTTAGCAAGTGGGCTAGGCATACGATACGTAACACCCTTGTCTGACTCGCGGTTACCAGCGGCAACAATCACAACATTGTCGGGCAACTTGTATTTGCCAATTCGACGGTTGAGGATCAGCTGATAGCCTGCCGCCTGTACGGCAGGAGCGGCACTGTTCATTTCGTCAAGGAACAGTGTAATGATAGGATACTGGCTAGCCAGTTCTTCATCAGGCATCTCGATAGGAGGTGCCCAATCCATAACACCATTGTCCTTGTTATAATAAGGAATACCACGGATGTCTGTAGGATCCATTTGACCCAAACGTAGATCAATCATATAACCGCCAAGCTCATCAGTAAGGTCGGCGATTAGTTCAGATTTACCAACACCCGGAGGTCCCCAAAGGAACACAGGGCGTTTCTTATTAAAAGCACGAAGCACACGAGTTTTTGCTTCTGCTGGTGTAATAGTTCTTGATTCAGTTGAAGTAGTCATTGTCACGGGCCTTTCTTCTAAGTATGTCTATATTATATGCGATATAGACGTTGCTGTCAACCTTTTAATTTTAGGCTCCAATTGTCTTGTAGTAGCCATCAGCCTTGACTTCCATCATGCCAAGACCCAAATCCTTAACCTGCCAGAGCTTGCTACCAGTGAAAAATGCACAAGCCTCAATCATTAGGTTCCACTCACCAATATGGATGTTAGTGTGAATGGGCATCTTCCAGTTGTCCAGGTTCTCAGTTAGCTTGTCAAAAGCCTTTGAGAGTTCGCCGCGGGTGAAACCTTTGGTGCTAACCACCATGTCATCCATGTCTAAGATCTCTGCTACGGAAACTTCTTTGCTCATCTCTTGCTCCTTATTTCTAACTATACACATAGTATAGCACATCTAACCAAAATGTCAACCGTTTTTTATGCGATTTCTAAATTAAGTTCGTCCACCGCATCAAAACCAAAACTTGCAACCATGTGGTACATGCCGTCCTCATCCATGATCACGTCACCAACGCTCAGGCTGTGCATGGGAGCAAAACGCTCGATGTTCTCTTCTGGACCCATATTACCAACATGGAACACACCATTAAGGCTGTCAGCAGTGATGTTGCTAACATGCTCGTAGTAGCCTTTCTCAAAGGCTTCCTTAACCAGGTGTCCTACAGGCTTACCAAACGACATATCAATCTTCATACGCAGTACGTTCTTAGGAACAGCACCATGATCGCCAGCGGCGTTGATGGCATCAATTTCTGCGTCTGTAAGGTTGATCTGGAAAATTTTGTAAGTGTTTGACATCTTGTTTCGCTCCTGTTTCCTAACTGTTATATACAGTATAAGAGAAAACTCCCAAATGGTCTACCTTTTTTTACCAAAAAAACCCGTTATTTTTCAATGACTTAGCATTTTTTTGCATTTTTTTGCTAAGTCATTGATTTCATTAAGGTTTTAAGTTATTGATTTTGTTGCATTTTTACAACACTGTGCATAAATATTTGTACGATCATATTAAAATGTGGCGCATTCTAGTAAACATCAACCCTAACTTCACTAATATGATAAATAAAGTTACGCAGAAGCAGACAGGCGCCAAAATTCAGTCTTGCTTTAAACTATGCGTTAATTTAATCCCGGGAGATATAGATAATGGAAAAAAGAACTCTACGTTGGGTACTAGCACACGAACCAATTGAAATCTTCATTCGTGCCGCAAATCGTTTTGCTCGTTCAATCAGCGAAAAGACAGACGGTGCAGTTGAAATTGAAATTCTTTCCTGTGAAGAGTATGCCAAGAAATATCACGGTTTAGACCGTGTTGATACACAATATCGTTACGAGCTAATGAGTCAGCTAGAAGCTGGTGAGCTCGAAATGACTCAGCTTTACACCACCACACTAGGTAGCCACTACTACAAGGACCTACTAGCAGTAGATATGCCTTTTGTATTCAGTGACCACGATCATGTTGCTCGTGTACTAGATGGCGAGATTGGTAACAGTCTACGTGACGGCTTTGCATCTAAGACCAATGCTCAGCCATTATGCTTTACCTACTCAGGTGGTTTCCGCGTACTACCATCCAGCAAAAAGATTGAGAATCTTTCAGAACTAGCTGGTGAGAAAGTACGCACCGGCTCTGAAGTTTCAGCAGAAACATTCAAAGCACTAGGATGTGAAGTTGTTCCTAACCTACTAATTGAAGAAATCGGTGCCGCTATTGGCGACGGTCGTATCGTAGCAGGTGAAAGCACATACCCACGTCTATATGGTAGTGAGCAGACAATCCAGCCAAGTAAGACAGCTAAGGCAGTTATCAACACTGAGCATAGCTTGTTCTTAACAACAGTCCTAATTAACAAGGATCTATGGGCTAGCTTTGATGCCGAACTACAACAGTTTATGCTAGAAGCCGCACACGAAGCTGCCATTGAAGAGCGTCGTGAAGCACTACTAGACATCGAAAAGAACAAGGCACGCCTTGAAAGCGATGGCGTTGACGTTGTTTACCTATCACAAGATGATATGGAAGACATGCGTAAGCGTACAGAAGTTGTTTATGAAACACTAGACTCAATGTTCTCAGAAGGTCTAGTACAGAAGATTAAACAAGCCTAATCTAGCAAGGTTTTAAACTTCACCGAAAAGGCACCTTAATTGGTGCCTTTTCTTTTGACTAAATATTCTACACGGAGGTGAACTATGATTAAATCAATTTGGGGTTGGCTAACAGGCAAAGATTTGCTTAATGACGTTAAGCAATCCGATGTAGCTAAGGCTATTGCTTTAGAAGCAAAAGCGAGCGATCCAAAGCCAGCTAAGAAGCACACAAAAGCATCATTGAGTAAACTTACCAAAGCAGATCTAGAGCAAGTAGGTCGTAAAGACTTTGGTGTTGAACTAGACCGTCGCAAAAAGAAAGACGATCTAGTAGCAGAGCTACTCAAAGCACAAAAGGGCTAATGTTCTTTTGCTTAGATGAAGATGTAGATTTTTTTAACTACTGCTTATCAAGATTACAAATTCCATTTACAAGATGTACAAGTCCTGAGGATGCTACGGTTTTATTACATACAGCGCATCCTTGGGATTCATCTTGGATTGAACGTGCTGAACAGGCTATACCACTAGCTCAGAAAGTTATTGTAGTAACAACCGAAGTACATCCGCCTATAGTGGAATGGTTGAGCAAACTTGATGAAAATGTAGATGTATACACCTGTGGCTGGATATACAATTTACGAGCAAAACAATACTTCTATATGGATTGGTTTGCACTCACAGCACATCTCTATAAACTAAAGCCATATTTGTTAGAAAAAGCAGAGAAAACCGACACCTCAACTGTTAGATTTAATGCATTATTGGGCCGTAAGAAGCCTCATAGAGATATAGTATACAACTTCCTTAAAGATAGAACTGATACGGTTTGTACATATCTACAAACTAAAATGGGTACTATTGACCCTGATAGTTTTAATGATCCTGCTAAATTTATTTGGGAGTGCCAACAGCAACCTGTAGACTGGACCGTTGAGTATGTTAACTACGAAGGCGAGTCTGTGTGTTTGAGTCAGATAATTCCTTTACAGATATATGCGGACACAGACTGGTGCATTGTTGCTGAAACAAATTATCAGACTGAGTTTGCATTTTTTACAGAAAAAACTGCTAAACCCATACTTGCAAAAAAGCCGTTTATCATGGTGGGCAATCCACACTCGTTACAAACACTGCACCGTCTTGGATTTAAAACGTTTGATTCAGTGATAGATGAAAGTTATGACAACAGTTTTGATTTAGAAAAGCGAGTTGGTATGGCTATGCAACAAGTAGATCGTCTAGCTAACATGACAGATGCAGATAGGGCTAGTCTCAATGAAAAGATTATACCTATCCTTGAACACAATCAAAAAGTTATGCTAGAAACTGATTGGCAAATCTTGCAAAATGATCATCTAATGTCATTGAAGGATTGACTGCTTCTCCGTCCCAGGTTGTAAAACCTGATACATCAAAACAATACTCGTATCGTTTCCAGAAGAGATAGGGATCTGGAGTTTTGTTCCCCCATCCTTTTTCTCGAAGCTCAACGTGTTTGTCTTTGCTAAGTTTGCAAGTTGGAACATTCAGTGCCTGCTCAGGACTAAGAATTCCTGCAATGCAAAGCTCACGAACTGTACTAGCAGGAATCATATGCTCAAAGTCTGTTTTTTCTGCACCAACTTCAATGTAGTGAGCACCAAAGTTTTCCTTAATAGCATAGTTATGATACCGGCGTATCTGGTAATCAATCTCGTTACGTATTTCACGTTTCAGTTGTTGATCGTTTCGTACATCATCGTGCTCTACAATTAAACAACTAAGCTGAGTCAAACAACGATTCCAAATACTAGCATATGTATCTGGACTACGTTTTGTTGGTGTGTGTACAGGTTCTCTGAAGTTGGCAATAGCTTCGCTTAGAATACTCATTATGCTGTCACCTTAGGAAAGAGGTTAGGAGCAGGATTAGTTGCAACATTCATAAGAGCACCTTCTCCGTGATATGGTAGATTAATTGTGCCACCGTTTATAATGTATACTTCACGTAAGAAGTTTGACATTGCACTAGGAGCACTCCAGGTAGCACCGGGATTGGTGTGAGCCCATTGTATTTTAGCTTTGCTATGTACAACGGCACTAGACGAAAAGCTCTTTTTAACAGTCTTAAGAACTTTTTTCATCCAACCTTTGTCTAGTTCTTGGCGTGTATCTAGACGAGTTAATTCATACAATCCAATAAACACACCTTGATCAATTTCTTCTTGCATTGGAAATACACTACGTATTGCATCTAGTATTTCTTTTAGCACACTGCCAGTTTTATCAAGTTCAATACCTTTGTAGGCATACCTGAAATGGCTAAAGAAGTAGTCGTTGTTGCCACGTAGGTTAGCACTCTTACGTGTACCTTTATCCTCAAGATCAATTTCGTTGAAATCAAATTGGTCCTGCATGGTTCTAGCTCGAACATTGCGTTCTTCACGAGAACCTAAACGATAACGTGTCAGTGCATTACGATGTAGATCTGCTGGCGTAAGGCGCTTAACACCTGTTTCGTTCAGCATCTCAAATGCATAGCTAGGAAATGCAGGATCGTCGGTTAATACTACATTACACGGACCTTCATCAAATCCCAATAAAGCCGTTGCAATACTTCGTTGCTGGCCATCGTAGATAGTTGTATAATCCTCGCCAGCTACTTGACATGCACTAGCAGGTCCACACAGTCGAGGGTCATAATTTTTCATAATGTTGAGAATATGATCAGGAATGGCCGCACGTTGTACTTCGTAGTCTAGCCATTGCTCTGCAAACGCCACAAAGTGAGATCCTTCGGGAAAAGTATGCCCGTTACCATCTACTCTGGCTCGCATTGCATCAATTTTTTCTTGGGTAATACCTTTGCTGGCTTCCAGCTCAAGGCGTACTTCTTCCACCACGTCGGTGAACTTTTTGACAAGTCTAGTCATTCTTTTCTCCATCTTACAATAAGACTGCGCCGAGCACCATGCTCTTTGCTAGTATTCAAGTACTATACTATAAAATTAATTAATTGTCAACCTCTTATAGTTTATAGAATAGATGATCATCTATTTTAACTTTGAGTTTGTTTTTGTCACCCCATGTAGGATTAACATAGTCTGCATGATAGTGAGTAGCACCTTCAACTACACCTTCCCATTTGTTATGTAACACAATGCTACGAGCAATTGAGTAACTCAATTGATATATTTCTTCTTCGCCTTGTACAATCTTATCACTTGCGCCATCGCAATACCACGAAAACTGGCAACGATTCCTAATAGGATAAAATTTACGATCCTTATCTGCTAGAGTTTCGTCCTTGCGAGTTTTCCAACTTTCGCGAGTTGGCCCTTCGTGTACAACTTCGCAGATAGTACTAGGATAGCGATCGCTGTTTACACGATTGATAACTACTCGTCCAACTGCAATCATACCAAGTTTGCTTTGGTTACGAGCCTCCCAGTATATGTTACGAGCCAAGCAAAAGATCTGCTCGTCAATTTGACGATTTAAAGTTTCAACACTTTCGTTTGCTTGTTCTTTTGCTGGAAGAAAGATAATAGGAATTGTTGTGCCATTGAGATCTTTAACACTTGCTGAGTCGGCGGATTTATAGTTAATACTGCTAGCACTAACTGCTTCTATTTTTGGTATTAGTGCAACAGTTGCTAATAATACAAGTCCAAAAATCAAAATACGTTTCATAATTTCTCCTATGCTGTATATTTACAGTGGTTGAATTAGTTAGTTATGTACGTATTATACTACTGATCTTGCTGATTGTCAAGAAATTTTTCTAAATCTCCATACAACCCAAGCATTATGCTGTCTTGTTCGTCAAAAACATATAAATTTAACGGTTTTTCAACCATATGAGGTCTTGGAATAGGCCATTTACCTTTGATAAAGTAAGGACCTACTAAAACACGTTCTAATTGTAGCAATCTTTTTGCGGTTAGCATTATGCTAATCTCAAATCGATAATGTTTCATATCAACTTGATTTGCCATCATCCAACCGGTGGTAGTTAAACGTAGGCTATTAGGATTTTGTGGGTTTTCCCAAATCTTAGCTTTGAGTTCTCTTTGAGTGTATTCTTTGTTCAACCCAAGGTCAAAGAACAGTTTGGTGAGCTGGTTTTGAGTATATTTTCTAGGGGTAGATGGTTTCACCTTGCTTCAACAATACTACAGTAAACTTGTCTGTTTTAAACAAAACATTTAGTTTTTTTGCTAGGTTAATTGCATGCCCGGGATTTGAAAAACTTACTTTTTTATATTTTGGTCCAGGATAAGAAACAAGTATATTATGAGTCTTTAAATTAATAGGCTCTTCGTTGTAAAATACTGCCCAAATTCCTTCGCTGGCTAATACTTGTTCTGATTTGTATGTGTTTTTGTTGACATGCTCAACTATCACGTTTGGTTTAGGTCTTGACATTCACTCTCACTCTTTTTTGAATAACGCACCAAAATATGCTATGTTTATTTACCTATCTTTCAGGCTTTACTACATAATTGCCACCATCAAGTTCTATGGCAATAGCCTGGTTTTCAAGATATAATTGATGTAATTCTACATTAAGCATCAATATCTTAGTTATTTCGTTGATAGCACCGCTTGCAAGTTTTATGTCGAGTACAACATCACGTTTACCAGTTTGTTGAGCTATACGAATCCTATCAGCAAGTTGTTGAAGATTTGGAGTTAGTTTAGGTGCGGACAAGCTATTTTCCATGCTTCTAACATTTCGTTTTCTGTCTTAAATGGACCCATATATGGATAACGTTTAATAGTAATTAGCTTAGGACAGAAGTGACTGATCCAGGCATCTGTGTCTAGTTCAACACAATAGTAACCTGCACAGTACATGCTTTTACTTGCTGGGGTTTTGCTATACACAGGAATTCGTGTTTGAACATTATAGCTTTCGTTGTAGACTTTACCTTCTACCGGAAAACCGTATAGTGTTGGGGTATTAGATTTTTCTTGTTTTATTGGTTTATTTCCTAGCACTAAATTATAACGTATTTCAATATCCTTGAGGCTTGGAAAACGTTCACGTATACCATTGTAAACATAGGTAAATCCTCCGCCCTCAATTGCTTGGATATTAGCAACCTTTGTGCCTTTTTCCTCTACGATCCAGAATTTGTTTTTAACTACTGGAGTTGCTGTTTTTTGTGTCATTGTTTATACTCCGCTGATAACAGTTCTGCATACTGTTGAACCTGATCGCTGATGCGATTAAGTTCATACTTGCCGCAGAACTTTAGGAACTTTGTTCCTACTTGTGAGATCTGCTTAGGCACACTTGCTTCCGCAATAGTACTAGCAATCATCACCTTGACCTCATCAGGCTGTGCTGTGAGATCAATCAGTGTACGGTTGCGTTCATAATCATCCAGTACACGATGTTCTTCTTCGTTGTGATCAACCCAACGTTGTAACATAAGGTTATTCCAATTAAAGCCTTTAGTGTTGCGATCTTCGAATGCTTCTTGTAAGCCAACTTTATTCTTTGTACCTTTTTTACGTACACCAGGATAAGCACTGAATACGTTGTCACTGCTATCGCCTCGCATACACTTCTCAAATAGTAACCACTGTGGGTTAGGCGCGGCTTTAGGCTCTTTAGTTTTCTTGTCAATAACAGGCTTGCCTTTGTCGTTGAATACACCTTCTAGTGTATAAAGCTCGCTGGTAACGCCATTGTATTGATGTACATTTTCTGCTATTAGCTGATAAAAGTCGCTGTCGTTGCTAACAATAACATGGTCATCGTTGAGATGACTTTGTATCCACCCTGCAATTAAATCATCAGCTTCTAAATTGGGATGGCGTAGAACAGTGCAATTACTGCGGTCACGAACAAAAGTTGTAAGGTCATCATAAGCCTCCCAAAACAGTTTATCTTCTTCTGCTTCTGCTTCAGTTAGTGCCGCGTGAGCAACAGCACGATTCTTTTTGTAGGGTTCATAGTAGTCTTTGCGCCAACTACGTCCTTCTAAGCAAAACACTACATGATCTGCTTTTTGGTCACGCCATACTTTGTTAATACTGCTCAATGTAACATGGATAGCAAAGCCTAGCTTGGTCCAAGTATCTGCGCCTCTAAATGCGCTATGCCGAGCACGAAAGAAGGTGTTAGCAGTGTCTACAATAAGATATCTCATATTTAAAACTCATAGATTAGTTCAACTATAAGCTAGTATATGATAATTAGACTAGCTTGTCAACCAGATTTTTTAGGAATTTAGCCCATGCAAGGTGTGCATCAGCTTTAAAGTGATAGTCGTCGGGACTGATGGTTTCAAATCCATTTGATTTGAGCCAATTAAAGTAGTTTTGTTCCTGAGAATATGGTGAAATATAACAGTTGTTCCATTCTAGTTGATCTGATGCAATTTTATCAAAATAATTGTATGTATTAAAGAATAAATGTGGAATTCTTCTTTGGATCAATGATTGATGCCAGTCCCAAATTGTTTGATGGGAGGTATACTGCAATTCGTAACGTTTGCGTTCTCTTTGTTCCTTGTGTGGATATTCAATGATCCACTGTTTGTATTTATCTCGCAAATCTTCGGGTACTACATCTGTTCCGCTAGCATTTACTTGATAATAGGTACCTTCATGTAACCACTCTTCACGTTCCCACGTACTCCAACCAATTAGTACCAAATTTGGTTTTGGATTATTAGCTAGCCATTCTTCTGTGGTCCTAATAATACGCTGATTACTTGACCCGCTTTCGCTATTGTTTACTGCTTGCCATTCTAATAGATCTGCTAGTACGTTACCAAAACTTGCAACAACATTTGTTGGGTGCGGTCGACGGTCCGGCGGCGGAAACTCCCAAGGATCATCTTCTGCAAAGGCATAAGGTACTATTGCACCTGCACCTGCACTATGACTATCACCGTTGATATAGAGTATAGGTTTAGCTGACTTCACTACGTCCGTCGTCCCGCTTTACTTCGCTTGGTCTCGGACGCATGGCAGGATCTGCTTCCCACTGCTCATAGTTTTCCATCAGCACATTTCTGCAGATATCTTGAAACCAACGATCAACGATACGATTTTCATCTTCGTTGGGTTGTTTTTGATAACCAGCTCTGACTAGTTGTGTTAGGAACTTGTCATTGTAGTCAATTTCAAAAGAACCGTTGCCTGGATCATCAGGATCAATTTGAAATCCAATAACGTTTACCCAAGGCTCACCTGCTTCAGTAGCAAGTTCTTTTTCAGATTTTTTCTTTGTCTTTGGTGCGGGTTTAGTAGGTGTTGGCTTTTTTGTAAACTTATCAAATATTCCCATTTTTATCCTCCAGATAGCAGATACATTTAGCAATTATTTTTTGATTAGATTCAATAAAAATATTGTTGCCTTCAGGAATAATTTCTATAGGATCGTATGGTTCTATATTACCAAAGAAATCAATCTGCTTAATTGTTACATCTTTTTTAACTTCGTCGGCATATTGATAGACAAACTTTAGATAGTTAGCGCAATACAAAATGCCTGCCGCATTAAAATCAATACTAGGATACGTTGGATATACATATCTTGTGGCATTGCTATTGTACTTAGCAAGTTTTGATTCTCTGTGACTATTCCAAAACTCTCGGTCTCTAGATCCTGATACTTCGCTACGAATTATTCTATTACCATCAACATGTATACCAATGCTATAAAGCTCGGCACAGTTATCTCCAAACAAGTGTTCAGTTTTAAAGATATAATCGTCGATGTATTTTCCTCTACTAATAATGGTTATTTCTTGATCTTCTCTCGGAGGATCAAGCATATCAAAGGTTGATCTTAAAAAACTTTGGTATACACGTTTACCGTTGATGTTTTCTTTGCTAGGTTGTTCGCTCATGTAACGCCAGTGCAGATCGCCAAAGATCTTTGCCATTTGATTCATATTTAAAGAACCATCCATAAGCAAATGCGGCATGCCTAGTTTAAGTTTTGTTTCTGATCTTGTTGTCATAAACCACTTTTTCTCATTCTGTCTATACGTTTTTCATCCCAAACAGGCGCAGTCATTGCACGTTTATGTTGATCGTTTTTATACTTAGGTTCCCCAGGCGTTTCCAAAGATGTCAACGTGTAGTCTGGGGGTATAGCGCCAGCCTCGTTCCATTGCCAGTCCTGCGACTCTTTGGGCGTTCGCTTTATATTCATCATATCTACCACCGACCGGCATCGTGTAAACAGGACATTCCAATCCAGATTTTTGATACGTGTCCACTGCTCGAGTAACTTCATCCACATCCATATCATCAGCAACAACAAATTTAAGATAAATGTCACTATTAGGAAGATTGTAGTAAGACTTAACAACATCAGTGCGGATAGCATCATCCCAAGACTCGCCTGATACGGAAAGTTTTGGACTGCATGAGAATGTAAATCTAATTTTGTCCTGATTTCCGACAAAATTAGCGAACTCCGGTCTAAGAGCTTGTGTGCCATTTGTTTCAAATGTAACATTTTTAAGGTCTTTCATTTTAGGGTGGTTGAACAGGTCTACGTAGTTCCTTTGCCACCCTAGCATAGGTTCACCACCTGTAATAATTAAATGGATATCTTGTCCATTTGCTAACGTCCATCTTCCTGTTGGAGTCAGAGACAGTAGTTTTTCTACTATATCATCTGTTTCAACATCCTGCATAAAACGTTTAAACTCAGGATAGATACTTGCATATGTATCACAACCTGTATGAATGATTGGTAAATCTTCAAATTTATCATACTGGTCTATGTTTTTGATAACTTCGGCAACTTCTGGATTGGGTTCGTTTTTAGCATAAACTTCGCTCTTGTCTCTGCCAAACTTCTTGCAACGAAAGTTACAACCAAACATACGCAGGAACACACTAGGTACTCCTACAAACTTGCCTTCGCCTTGAACGCTATAAAACGCTTCACTAAACCGCCACTTCATTGTGATTCCTCTCAGCTAACTTGAATTGCAATATATACACAAAGAAAAAGAATTACTAACTTACCCCAATCTAAATCGAAGTCTGTTCCTTCTCCAAATTTGTTTTTAAACTCACTTAGTTTCATTTATACCTCCATGTTTAAGTTATCAATTATTTTTTCTGCTATACATTTATGACCTAGTTCTAACGGATGCCCATTAGGACCTTTTGGTGATCCTTCTATCCAATCAATGAATCCTTTATCGGGCCACCCTATAAAGTTTTTGGTATCAAGCAAACTGGTATACTCAACGGAATCTTCAATATATTTGTTGCCATACACTAGATTATCAAATGTGTTAACAAACCTATAAGCAACATTTTCTTGTTTAAGAAAACTTTGCAATAGTACACAATTACGTAGCCACCGTCTGTATTCCCAGTTTGTATTGTTATATCTGGTAATATACTTTACTAATTCTTTTCTGTGCCCTTGATGTCTGTGATTCCATATCTCAAGATTAGATCCAGGCCAAATATCAAATGCTCCGCCATCGTCTGCAAATTCCATTCTACCGGCACTGGACCAAGCAACAATTACAAGATCAGGTCGCATACGTGAGACAGCTTTTACTGTCTGTTTTACAGCATAATCACAGCTTGTTCCTGGAGATCCTTGATTAACCAACTCATAACCAAGATGCTTTGCTACCAAAACTGGCCAAGCATCTTTGTCTCGATGAGTCAATTCTTCGCCGTATGTAAAGCTATCTCCAACTGTGAACAAAAGCATACGTATTATTCTTCTGCAACTTTTGCCAGTGGCTCAACTCTTGATGTGTCATGCCAATCTGAGCCATCTGAATTATAATGTCTTGTTGTAATTTCTTTACGCAACATACCGTCCTTGACACGGTATGTAACGAGTTCTTGTTTAATAACACCTGTTATATCAGTTTCAAATGCTGACATGAAAGGTCCTTCCATTTTAGTAGTCGTCATGTTAGTCTCCGTATTTGTATCGTTGGGATGAAAAAGGAGTATAGATTGCTGAGTTAGCACCATGCTCACTGCATTCTACACTTTCACACCAGCAACGATCTCCTGTTGCTTCACGAATAAGTTGATCCGCAAAACGCCATGCATGCTCTGCAAACTTCTCTGCACCAACACCGTCAAACTCACGCACTTCACACAAGTCTAGATCCTGTAACTGATAAAACTCAGCCTTGTGTGGATCATTTATGTCAATGCAGGTCTTGTGGTCAAAACTATCTTCTAACCAAGCCTTCAGAGGTTTAAGTCCGCCAAAGTCTACTGCCCAGTTCTTGTTGTCTAAAGTAGTGCATCCAAATACAAACTTAAATGCTAGACTGTAACCGTGTAGTAGATGACAGTGCGAGTGATCTGCATTGGGTTGTCTAAATACTGCTGATAATCCTATGTTGTGTCCGTATGTTTTTGTTGAATAATGTGGCATTAATCTGAATCCTCTATATTATTAATATAATGTGTTTCTGCATATTTGTCAAATACTTGTTTTACCATTTCTATTGGTTCATGTATATGAATACTAAACCATATACGTTTGTCTGAAATATATACTTCGTGTTGTTTGGTTATGTTGATAACAACAGGTGTGTGTTTGACTGTTCCGTACCCAAACGTTTCGTCGTTGTCTCCGTATACAGTTCCAAGCCCATCGTTGTCATGCAAAGGATAGACAAGACTGCACTGTCCGTTTTTAGGACTGTCTCGATGACGTGGAACGTTCTGCGAACTATAACATATGGTAGCAGGTGTAAATGTAAGTTCAGGAAACTGTTGTTGGAACCAAGTGTCTAATTCCTCAACAGGACCGTATACAAAAAAATCATGGCTGGGACCACTTTTGCTGATCCAGCCACCTTGAGGCACGTTTGCTACTATGCTTGCGCCATCTTCGTAGATTATGTTGTTGCGATAATCTTCAGAGTGTACATATTCTGCAACTTGTTCAACTTGTTCTACTAGCTTGGTCCAATCATAGTCTATGTATAGTTTAGGGAAAAATCCTAACATTATCTTTTGTGCCCTGCCCAATGTAATGCGGCTAACGTACAATCTTTGCTATTAGAAAATGTCAATAGAGCATTTTGCTCATCAAAGTACCAACCCCATTTATTTTTAATATTTTGTTCGCACCAGCCAATTACGTATCCGGGTATACCGCCTGTTTGATTAACAAGAACGTCATAGTCTAGATGTGCATCGTAGATTCCAGCATTTTTCGCCATCAGTACTCCCAAGGAAAAACAATCCAGGAATCGTCTTCTGCTTTATTAATTTCAATGCCTGAATAATCTGTGTCAAATTCACTGCTTAGGTTTTCTACACAAGATGCAAAACGTACATTCTTATGCCAAACTTCATCCCAGTGTGAATCATTGGGCAAACATCCGGATGGCCAATCTTCTTTAATCCATTGGAATGTAGCACCCGTATCGTTGATATCATCTAGGATAAGAATGTTCTTGCCTTCATAGCCAATGCCCATTTGGAAATTATCGTAACCAAATGCATCGGCTGCCATCCAGCAGTTAGACTCTTGTTCGTTGCCATCACGAAGCCGAACGTCTAGTGTGTGCATTTTGATATCTAATAAATGACTCATTAATACAGCAGGATATAAACCTCCACGAGTAATACCAACAATATAATCAGGCCGCCAATTGTGTTTGTACATTGCTATAATAATTTTAGTGATTGCTCCTCTGATGTCTGCATCACTCAAATAACGTTTATTCATTTAT
>Ga0222716_10001814_pt1 | contig 17642 bp, 25 predicted proteins | sample C33_13DmetaG_FD_165044 | JGI IMG/M metagenome (GOLD analysis project Ga0222716, IMG submission 165044) | Estuarine water microbial communities from San Francisco Bay, California, United States - C33_13D | ecosystem: Environmental > Aquatic > Marine > Unclassified | place: USA: California... | reverse complement strand
GGGGGACTTCTTTTGGATACGGAGTTCAGAGACTTCTCGACGAAGAAGGGCGACTTCGGCGATGAGTTGATCAAGGGTGGTCATATTAAGATGTACTTTTGTTTTTGTAAAAATGGGGGGGGACTTATGTTATATATACTCCGTTTTTAAAGATGATACACTCGAAGACGAACCCATAAGGTCCGCGCTCTTACTCCCAGTATGTTCCCTTTTTTCGCCACCATAATTAGCATCCTTGTAAAGAATCAATTTGGTATATTTTGGTACGGTTACAGATCCTATCCTATCGTTCCAATCATCTGGAAGGTTGGGCATTTCTGTTCTACCAGTTATTTTCAGAGGGGCACCACCAATGTCCCATCCGGATATTTTTTGTTTGAATATACGAGTTTCTGGATAACTGTTACATCCCGTCGCGGTATTTGGTCTACCATCAAACGCACATCCAGTCATATTGGTTTCATCAGTGGGACTTCCTTCATACTTATAATTTTTATCTTTTCCATAATGATAACATTTTTGGTTTTTGGTGTCGTAATGCCACATTAGAGCCTCGTTATGTCGCGCCGCTGCCTTACATCTTTCTGCAGATTCTGAATCCGAACTAGACGTTACAAGTGTTTTAGGTTTATCTAATATTCCGGGAACTGCTCCATATTTAGCAGCTTCGTTTTCAAATTCACTCAATTGAGTTGATGGATCTGAGGACTTCTTGATGCACACAAAATGAGTACCGTATGTACCCTGTAAGTGTTCACCAGTTTCACAACGAATAACTTTATCCTCGGGAATAGGGCGGGTGATTTGTCGAGAAGCAACAGAGGCAATTTCAGCAGATGGAATTGGCGTATAGCAAGTAAAATTATAAACTCCGGGTTCTCGCCTAATACTTCTAATTATTCTTCCCGAACCACAATCCATATTTTGTAGTCTATTTGTTTGAAAAGCCTCATCGTTGTCTCTATTCGTCTTTTGTTCGTTATCACATTCAAATAGAAAATCTTCCCATGAGTGTTGTGGTGTTTTAAACCCAACTACATAGCCAGAGGTGGATACAGAACCACAATTTACTGTTGAACTCTTTACCCACTTTATCGGGCGTGAAGCCGATTGAGTCGATGAACCTGGTGATCCCGTTGTAGAAGTTGGAGCCGATTGAGTCGATGGACCTGGTGATCCCGTTGTAGAAGTTGGAGCCGATTGAGTCGATGAACCTGGTGATCCCGTTGTAGAAGTTGGAGCCGATTGACTCGGTGGATCTGGTGATTCCGTTGTAGAAGTTTCATCCCGACCACCCATCATAGCAACAGCAACTGAAACTGAACAACACAATAAGACGGCACCACCTACAACTAACTTTGGGTCCGGCATTTATAATACGACGAGATAATAATTTTAAAAAGAGGGGTGACTTATGTACGGAGAGTGTAATAACTTGTACTTGGTGATGGGGAAGAATTTGCTAACGTCGCAATTGACGATAAACCAGACGTAGCCGACGGATTAAGAGAAGAAGCTAGTTCTATAGCAGATGACTGTTCCAATGATGACTCCAGAATTGGTTGTAAAGCCTTACTTGGTTTTAATTCTATACTTGGTCCTAAAGTTGGTCGTGGTTCTTCCTTTCTACTCATAATAAGCACTATTATAGAAGAAACTAACAAACATACCACGACTACACCTATGATCTTTTCCTGGTTCTTCATTATTTATATATAATGATATTTTATTTTCGGAATGTATTATAAATGCAAAGACAACTTACAACCGTTGCCTTCGAAGCTCTTATTATTGGTATAATGAACGCAGCTCTTTTCTACTTGCTCCAGAAACTTGATATCAAAATTAACACACAAACACTTCTTATACTATGCGGTGCTCTCATCCATATCATTTTTGAATATTCAGGCGGAAATGAATGGTGGTGCAGACAAACTTATAAGTAGATAGTAGATAATGAATGTTATAAAAACTCTTGGAATTAGTTCGCTTGTCACAGGAGGATTAGTAATGGGTTTCAATATAGGTATGTTGATAGGTTATATGAAAGATGCAGATTTAGCTGAAAGTAAATTAGATAAAATACCTTCGTTTCCAGTATAGATGGACTTAGTAGATAGATTACAAAGTGAATACAAACGTTACGCGGCTATCGCAAAGGTTGCCCGTAAATTGCAAAATGAAGCTCACCACGGCGAGTCTCAAGTTGTCCGTGATGCCTTTTTAGCTCAACGAGGTCATCACGAAGATCAGTTATAAGCTCCGTAGTAATGAGGTTTTGCCTCTCAAGATAGTTTTTGTAAAAACTCCGTTCATCTGGTATATTGTGACCTTTTGCACGAAGTTCCTCTACCGTGTGTTCTCGTAGTCTAAAACCAAGTTGTTGAGCTCTTTCTCTAACAGCATCTTTTCTAATAGTAGCAGTGACTCGTTGTTTAATTTTCAGATATCTGAGACGACTTTCAATTGTTCGAACTTCTCTCGAAGCTATTGCTATATTTATATTCACTTGTTCCATCTCATTTCTCATATCTCCAAGAGGTCTCAAAGCGTATTCGTTTACTTCATTATCATCTTCGGTGTCACTGTCACTATACAAAACTCTTTGTGCTTGACGCGGAATTCTTACACGAGGCAAAGCTGCTTCCGGTGACGTGGGACGGGGAATAACTTTATAGATATCTTTCATATCGTTGCACATCTTCAAGTAATCCCCCTCTGGGATTGACTTGGAAATGAGGTCAATAGATTGCATAAGGCTGACAAGAGAGTCCATATTTTTTTAGATAAAATTACAAGAGTCCAATTTTAACTTAGGCACTAATGATACGTAATTTGTCTTGCTCCTCTTATCACTTGAAGAACTCCACCATGAATACCCATTTCACCAATTTTAGGAATATGGTTAATTTCAAACTTTTTACCATTCTTAATAATGAACTTTTTAGAATTATTAAGGATAGTGCGGTCGGTTAATTGCTTTGTACCGGAACCCCAACGATAATCATAGACAGGTGCAAACATTTTATATTTCAAATTACAATTACTTATCTAAAACTTAGGTTACATGTCACCAAAATTCTCAATCCATCCATTGAGTTTGTTGATTTTTCTATACATTGATTCTCGATATAATTCCCTATAGCGATTTTCAACTACTAAATATGACCTGTACATCCTTTTTAATGCAACGTTAAAATTTTCACCTACATCACCTAAATCGTACCCACGCTCATCGAGGTACTGTTTTAAACATTCAGGAGTATACCGTTCCAATGTCATGTTATGCATCCAACAATAATGTAAAATAGCTTTTTGTTTTGTATAAGCTGTAACACGTTTGAATGGTTTGTGCTCTTTTATTTCATCTTCTAGATAACTCTTTTGAACATTAAGAAAGTCTATATCATTCTCGATAGACTCTGTATAATAGTGATCATAAAAATAATCAAGCGCCATATCCGGAATACTTTCAACAAAAAAATTAAAATTTTCGTAATCAAATAATGGTGACATTTCCTTGGATTCTTTATCTTTGAAAATACTTTGTAATCTATTGCATATTTCTAGATAGTCTCCTTCGGGTAACTTGGTTGCGTTCTCATCTATAATACGCATCACATTACGGAGGTCTTCCATTCTTACAAGTTTAAATTACATATTTTCTAAGTAAGTTTCATCTAAACACTCAAGTTCAAAAAGGATGTTTTCTCGGGCTTCGTTAAGGATAACAAGCTGTGTATGGAGGTAGTCGCGCAAATTCCAGGTTGTCTCAGTCTCTATGTCAATAGCTTCATATCGCGATGATACTGTATTTCCGCGGTCTATAAAACCATAATAAGATTTAACTGCTTCAAGATCTTGATTTACTTGTTTAAGTTCTTGAAGAAGCCATTGAATATCGTCTTTGAGTGGATCGCCAGTCATTTTGTACATAATTTTCAAATTAATTTGGGTACAACTTAGGAATCATTTTTCTTTTCTTTTTTGGTTTTTAGTCGTAACAAAGCTTCTAAAGCTTCGCGCTTGTATCTAGTCGCATCCCTCTCCTTATCTATATCCCAAACATCCTCGGGTGGTTGATCCCGTTTCCATTTCTTGTTATCATTTATACGCGACTGCTCATCGGGGTCCCACACGTCGTCCTTTTTTTGAGCATGTATTGACACCTTCCTGCTGTGTTTCGTGATTGGAAAAATTACTAATAGTTTGGTTGATAACATCTACTATAGTCCAAGATTAGTTATCTTGGATTAAAGGAATCGCGCGAGTGTAGAATACTGATGAAAGACTTTCCAGAACTTGTAAGTCTCATTCAAGAATGCGATGTTCGTATATTTGAAGAAGGATGTACAAATACAATAGACATCATAAGCAAGTTTATGGAAAACAATGACGATGATAGTGCGTTCTACATTGTCAATGTTAATAAAATTGTTGAACAATACGAAAAGTGGGTTGAATATCTTCCTCGTGTGAAACCATTTTACGCTGTAAAATGTAACCCAAACCCAGTAATTACAAAAATCTTAAGTAAATTTGACATTGGTTTTGACTGTGCGAGTAAGACTGAAATTAGTCAAGTTATTAGTCATGGGGTTGACCCAAGTAACATTATCTACGCAAATCCTTGCAAGGCAAGTGGTCAAATTAAGTTTGCTCGCTCTGAAGACGTTGACCTTATGACATTTGACGATGTTCACGAACTTTATAAGATTAAGCTATACCATCCACACGCAAAGTTAGTACTTCGTATTAAAACTGATGATTCTAAATCAATATGTAAGTTCAACTGTAAGTTTGGTATAGATCAGGTTGATATTAAGAATGTTCTTGAAACCGCAAAGATTTTACAACTCAATGTGATTGGTATTTCATTTCACGTTGGGAGTAACTGTCAAGATGCGAAGACGTATTATACAGCTCTTAATGATGTAAGAAATGCTTTTGATATCGCGAAAGAAATCGGATACGACATGAACTTTGTTGATATTGGTGGTGGGTTTCCCGGGTACGATACACACGACGGTGTAAAGTTTGAAGATATCGCAAAAGAAGTTAATAGAGGAATTGAAGACTTTTTCCCAGATGAAAACATTCAAATCATTGCCGAACCCGGTAGATACTTTGTATGTTCTTCGCACACACTTGTGACAAATATTATCGGAAAGAAGAAGAATGCCGATAGATTTGTGTACTATCTCAACGATGGTATTTATGGTTCATTTAACTGTGTATATTTTGACCACGCAAAACCCCTAATTCAACCATATAATGAACGAGATGGAAAGTTATATGACTCAGTTGTATTTGGACCGACGTGCGATTCAATAGACGTGATCGCACAGCAGTGTCAATTACCAGATTTGGCTATAGGCGAGTGGGTATACGTAGAAAACTTTGGGGCGTATACAAGTGCCGCAGCAAGTACATTTAATGGATTTCAACAAACGAGATGTGTCTATTGCTTCGTTTAAACTTTTTCTACATACACAGGTCTCTCTGTACGAATAATAGAGAGAGCAGTTCGTAAAATATTCTTCGCAAAATTACTTTTAACCATGATATTACTATGCTCAATAAACTTTCTTGAATTTTCACGATGTTTATTAAGGACAGATTTCATTTTCAATGCGCGTCTGAGAGATAAATGACAACACTGTGTTGTGTCAAAAACAAGTATGACTCGTTTCTGGTGTTTCCAAATTTGAGTAAAATAACCGTCGAGGTCTTCTGGAGTTGTCTCGTCGGTTATTCCAATACGTAATCGTATCATCTTATTATATATAACTAAAAAATTAGGCTTAAATATACGAGGGATACTTCACCATTGGGGCATATGCGCCTTGGGCGAATAACAAAATTGTGGATAAGGCAACAACAACGAGTGTTATGAGCCATCCGAAAATTGTCTTGTATAACAATCTCCAATTGATACCACCGGTACCTTCAAGTAGGGCAACACCAACGGTAGCACCAACTTGGCAGTGTGTGGTAGAGAGAGGCCACCCAAGACGGGAACCCAAAATGATGACACATGCAGCGCCAAGTTCAATACAGATACCTCGACTTGGTGTGAGTTTTGCCATTTTGGTTCCAAGAGCGTGAAGAATCTTGTATCCATAAAGTGCGAGACCAGCCACTATACCCGTGGCACCCAAAGCAAGAATCCAATAGGCATCATTTCCCATATCTGCGTTCTTTTCAACCTTTCCAGTTTTGTAAATAACATAGATGGAGGCGAAAGGTCCAATAGAGTTTGCGACATCGTTGGCACCGTGTGCAAATGAATCACAACATGCCGTTAGAATCTGTAAATATCGCATAGAATATTCAGTCTTTTCATCAAACTTTTCAGCATTGTCGTGGATAGCTTGAACAGTACCGTCCTCCAGTTCTTGTGTATAAACCTGAACATCTTGGTTCTTGAAAATGAAAGGATTAATAAAAAAATATGTAAGAATACCAGTGCCACCTCCAATACCAAAACTGATAGCACACGCCTTCGATATCGATGTATCATCAAGCTTCAAAAACTTTGCACCTTTGTACACGATGAAAAATGTGTTGACAATAAAAGTAGATCCAACGAGTATAGGAAATGCATATTGAACACGTTTATATGAATTGCTTGAGCGAAGAATCAAATTTCGAAGAACAACAAAGAGCACGGAAGCAAATATTCCAGATAAAATGGGGGATAATAACCAAGACACGATAATAGCGACAACGCCTTTTACATATGGAAATTGACTTGTCTTAGCATACCATGTCACACAACTAGAACCACGAGCAATCATAGTCATACCAATCATCCCACCAACACAAGAGTGTGTTGTAGACACGGGCATTTCCAAATATGAAGCCAATATGAGCCAAAATGCAACAGAGAAAAGAACACACATACATCCATACATAAGAAGTCCGGGGTCATCCTCAAAACAACTCTGGTCACTTATACCTTGTCGAATTGTTTTGACAACGTGTCCACCCATAAATAGAGCACCAGAAAACTCGCACACAGATGCAAGCATAACAGCTCGCTTGATTGTTAAAGCACCCGAGCCCACAGATGTTGCGAAAGCGTTTGCAACATCATTAGCACCGATACCAAAAGACGCGACGAATGCGAAGATACCACCGACAGCGAGAATCCATTCAAATTGATGTAACATTATTTGATAATTATTAAATGTCTAGGAGTTGACTTAGGATATTAAAATCCAAAAGCGGTCATAAACCGCTTCTTATCTTCGTGGCTATCGAAGTAGACTCGGAAACCCCGCCCGAAGTATGGTCGTGGGTCGTCAAGTTCTTCGGATTCTGATTCTGGTTCGGTCTCTGATTCGTAGTCCGTTCCATCTTCAGAATCTGAAACTTCTGATTCGGAGACTTCATCGTCGTCGTCGGTATCGCTTTCAGAATCGCGTGGGTCGTATTCACTATCTGGTTCAGATTCTGGTTCAGATTCATTCTCAGATGAGTAATAATATTCAGTCTTAATAATAACTCTTGGTCGACGCGCCATTCTTATGTACTTCTTCTACGAGTGATGTCCTTATTTAACTTTTTGATAAAATGGCGTCTCACGTTAGAAAAATTCCAATCTATCAGCCAGTGTTGGAAATGTCTTCTTTTTCCAATCCCGCTCAAGATGGTCAAACATCACACGACGACAGTTGGAATATCGCAATCTTTGTGGAAGTGGATACGTATCACATTCTTGACGAGGTGGCATCTGCTTCCAATTTTCAAAATTTTCGTCATACCATATCTCTTTGTCCAAATTTTCAAACTCACAGTGTAATGAATCTATGAGCTCCTGTTGAAGTTCCGCGGTGCTTTTCTCAATGACTACATATTCTTCAACGAGATTGTCAACAACTTTGGTATCTTCGATAGCATCAATAGTTCTTATTTCTTCGTTGACCTTGTTTACGATAGACAGCAGTTTTGAAATATGGTCATCATACTGTGTATCCCCGTATTGGACAAAAGTATCGCGGCGCTTCTTTTTGAAAATGGAGAGTGCATCCTCACATTTCAAACGGAAATTATCAAGACGTTGACGGTAGAGATGATTCATAATTATTCATTTATTATTTGTAACTTAGGCTATAATTTTTTGGTAAATGTAAAATAACTACCTCGCCAGCTTCATTGGTTGCGATTATCTCATCGTACTCTTGACACTGACGCACTATAGGGTCTGGAGTAGGTCTACGTAAAGGTTGCGGGGTAATGAGTTCCCAGAAACTCTTGAGTATTTTATACGACATTTTTGTGGAGCTGATGGTGGCTCTAACCTTATATCTTCGTAGAGAACTTTTTCCCAGATAACACGTTGAATATCTGAACAGAGTGTATTTGTGGCTTGACAGAAAGCAATTCTAAAATCGTCAGTGACAAGTGGAATATACTCCATTTATTCGGAGGAAGATTCGCAACGATCAACTCTACTTAGGTCTCTTTCTATCTTTTGTTTCTCTAAATCAATATCCAAATAAATACGGCGTGGAGCATCCCATACAGCCGTCTTTACCCAAATGCAGAAGTTTTCAACATAGAAAGGTGACATTGTAATAATAGTTCTGTAAATAGCCTTTGCGTACATTTATATGAAAATCTACTTTATTTTTTATATTAGTATACTTCAGAATGTCACTTGACGACATACCTAAAAAGGTTCAGTATGTACTCATTGATTCGCACTTTGTGAATGGCACAAATAACACATTTTCACTCGATCTCCAACTTGAATCAAATACACATGTCGAGGATATGAGTAGAGTTCTCGGCATCAAGATGGTTGATTTCTATATCACACAAGTGGGTGATGCTGATGTTGGTAATGGTTTTCGTACAGATATCGCAAAGTTTGTGGATATCGTGTGTCCAGAAGTTCCAAAAGTTGCTCAAATTTTAGATGAGAGACACGGACAGGTGTTCGCGAGAATACCATTAGAAAGACATATGACACCAAACTCTACATCAGTCATACGAGACAAGCAATGGAAGAGTTTTAATCGACACACAAATTATTTCAATCCTATATCAATCAAGAAGTTGAACTTCAAAATATACGAGCAACAAGACGATGGAGATTATGTTACACTTCAACCGGATGCAACTTGGTACATGGTGCTTGAGATTACAACTGTAAATGTAAAAGAAAAGCCTAAAGATCGCGAGCTACAAATATTGCAAGCATTACAGCAGCTAGTTGGTAAGATAGATACACTCAATCAAAATGTACAGCGATTACCAGATAAACCACCTGAAAAACCAAAAGAGAAATACTCATTCGGTCTTCTCGTAGCAATTCTGGTAGCTATTTTTGGAGCCTTCGTTTGGTCTGTGAATCGGGGGGGTTCTTCGGGTTCTTCGTCCATATAATTTTAATATCAATAAAAGTCCTTGATTTTGGTGATTTACCATGGATATTTAATTTTGGTTGTATCTTTATAGGCTTAAAGTTGGGGGTAATATGCTTCATTTACTGGTATAGAAGTACCTGTACTATTTCAGTAAATGTTTGAAAAATTATTAAAAATGTATTGACTTAAGCGACAGTCTTTTTCTTGGTGAGTACCTTTTTGACTGTTGTGGCAACCTTCACTGGAGCTTCTTCAACAACATCTTCCTTGACACACTTACACTGACAAACACCCGCTGGACCCACTGGACCGACTGGACCCGCTGGACCGACTGGACCCGCTGGACCAACGGAACCTTCACCACCTGTGGTTTCAACAATCTTCAAAAGAAGGCTGTAAAGACGATCCTTATCGAGACGACTGCGTCGCATTTCTTCACGAATTTCAGTTTGCAAAGATTCCATTTTATTATATATAAAAGCAAGATTATCTTTAAACCAAATGATCATCATAGGTCCTCAACTAAATAGTGGGATAGGTCAACACGCGTACAAATATACCAGCTTGTTTGATACAGCCTCATATCACTTTATTGGAAGTGAACTTCCTGAAGGTGAAAATGGTCTTTTATTTTTATTACCTGTGAAACCACATATAGATTACTTGAAGTATGCTAGAACGCGAATTAAGAATCTCGCAATAATGACTGTATGTGAAACCGAAACTGTTCACGAAGACTATAGTCTCATTATGAAAGAGTCCAAACGAATCGCAGTTCCAAGTGAATTTTGTAAACGTGTTTTGTCTAAACAGTTTCCAGATAACGATTTTTATATAGTTCATGCACATATTCCACCACCAACAAAGCCTTATACATTTTATCACATCGGAAACATTGCAGATGATAGAAAGAATTTTAGAGGAATACTTGAATCTTTTATAAGACTAAATAAACCAGATAGTCGTCTTGTGGTAAAGGCGACATGTATTCAACCGGTTGAGATTAAACTACCAAATGTTGAAGTGATAAATGGACTCATTTCCGACGAAGAAATGGATAAAATACACGATCGATGTGATTGTTATGTGAGTTTTTCAAAATCGGAAGGTGTTGGTATGGGACCAGTGGAAGCAGCACTGCGAGACAAACCCGTAATTATTACAAATTATGGTGGATCGTCGGAGTATGTAAAGACGCCATATACAATTGATTGTGAACTTCAAGAGCTGGAGAGGGATGATTTTCTCTTCAAAAAGGGAATGACTTGGGGCAAGCCAAATCCGAACCAACTCTTGGAGTTTATGGAAGACGTGTATAATAAGAAACTTCGGTATATGAATCACGAATACACAAAGAATCTAGTTGGAAAAGAAAACATTTTACAAGAGTTCATCTTGAATGTAATTGGTACCAAGAACAACAATACCAATGATGATAGTACCACTCATTAGAGAACCCTGTTGAGCAATCATAGTCATAACGATGTCATCTAAAAACTTGATACCAGTTGGTTTCTTAATTACGCGTGGAACGAGTAGATTGATGGCGATGTAAAGAGCCATTGCTATTATTACAGGTCTAAGGTTCTCCTGGTCTAAGAACATTGTTTATAGTACTAATGGATTTTAATTCCGTCTAGCTTACTCAAAAGGTCACTAACATCCACCTTATTACCGATACTTGTAGATGTTACCTTATGCTTGCGACAATAGTCTCCACACACAGCCTTGAATCGACAAGCCTTACCTGACATTGTTGTAGCGCAACAAATCTTATGGGATGTGCGTTGGTCAGGTGTATTTTCTTTGGGTGGTGCATCAAGAAAAATAATGGCTTTGTTGTTCTTGGTATTTTTGTGTTTGATATAAGACATTTTACACTTCCAAGTCGCATCTGCAAGTTTGTAACACTTTTCATTTGGTTCTCTGAGACGGTACATTTTTACCGCGTCAGAGAGACAGGAATTCCACATAGTATCACGAATGACTTGCATTTTTACAGATAATAATTTAAGATTTTCAAGGAGACTTAGGCAGCCTCTCCTCCAATTTGAGCCAGGTAAACGTCAACTTCACCAACAAAATCTGGACATTTTTCAGAAGTTTTACGGGTTACCATATCTTGAACATTTGTAACATGTTCTTTGAACTTTTTAACATCAATACCAGTTGCGTTATGAATTTGAGATTCACTTGCAATGTCTCGAAGAGCGTAAAAATATGCAGCTGCATAATTTGCGTGAAGTAATGCTATTACCGGAGACGCATCCTGTTGTGCCGCAACGGCATATCGCGCCGACTGTCTCACAAGTTTTTCTATAGCCTTATTCATACCGCGTGTTTTATTTTGCATCATCAGATAAAGCACAAAAATTATAGCCAACAGATAAAGATAAGCCATCTTCTATCTATAAGAATGAAAATAAAATGGGATTATTTGTGTACCACATGTCTTGCACCCTTGGACCCATACTATAGAAATGCTACTAGTCGTGAGCTTCAACTTTTTGATGAATATCTACACGAAACTGCTCTACCTTTTGATAACAACAATACATATTTCTTAGATGATATTCGTGTATGTAAGTGTTGTTATGATGCTGGTAAAATTAAATACAATCCAAAAATAGATGCTTTTAGACAAATTGGTATCAAAAAGTTTACGAGACCCAAAACAAATGCAATTACCCGATACGACATGAAACAGTGGCGCAAAGACTTCTACGAGATTATTGGTAAATAAACCTAAGTAAAGAAATAGTGCTCCAATTATTAAAGAAAAAATGGGTGAGAGTATTCAAAAACTTACTCATATTGAACACGTCCTTAAGAGACCGGATTCATATGTCGGACCAGTAGATATCAGCGATGAACAGTATTGGCTTCTTAACAAGTCTAATAATAAGTTCCAAAAGAAGAATATTTCATACTCACCAGCTTTACTCAAGATATTTGATGAAATATTGGTTAACGCAATTGACCGGAACTCTGTCCATCCGAAGAATGTCACAAGTATTTCTGTAAATGTGGACAAAGAAACTGGGGCTGTTACCGTTGAAAATAACGGACCTCTTGGTGGTATTGGAGTTCGTATGCATGAAAAAGAAGGTGTATGGAATCCAGAACTCACGTTTGGACATCTTCTCACAAGTACAAATTATGATGATTCACAAAAACGTATCGTCGGTGGTCGTAATGGGTATGGGGCTAAATTGACTAATATATACTCAACCGAGTTTTCTATTATCATCAAGGATCATGAAACAAAACAAACATATACCCAAAAATGGAACAATAATATGACTGTGTGTCATCCACCAAAAATTACAAAACATTCTGGTTCAACTTCTTCAGTTTCAATTACTTTTGTCCCAGATTGGAAAAGATTTGGTATGAAAAAGTTGGATATCAATATTTACAAAATCTTTGAAAAGCGTGTATGGGATGCAAACATATGTACTACACCAAACTGTAAGGTCAAGTTCCAAGATGAAGCACTCCCAAAAACAGGATTTGAAGCATATGCTAAGATGCACGAGGGTGTTACCGAACTTTGTTCAGTCACTACCGACCGTTGGTCAGTATGTGTTGGTCCAGCTGAGAATGGACTTGAACAGGTATCATTTGTAAATGGCATTTGTACAACCAAAGGTGGTTCTCACGTGGACCACGTGGCGTCACTTTTGGCATCCGGTGTCATCGACGAATTGGCAAAGAAGATTAAGTTGAGACCTCAACAAGTCAAGAATACTTTCAATATCTTTGTAAAAGCAACTCTGGAAAATCCAACATTCTCAAGTCAAGTCAAATCTGAATGTACCTCAAAAGCTCAAGACTTTGGAAGTAAGTTTGAACCACCAAAAACATTTATTAAGAATGCTCTTAAAACTGGTATTCAAGATGAACTGTTGGCTCTCTCAAAGTTTAAGGAAATGAAGGAACTCTCAAAATCTGATGGCACCCGCAAGTCTAAAATTACCGGTATTCCCAAGTTGGATGACGCAAATAAGGCTGGAACTACACATTCCAGTAAATGTACCTTAATTGTTACAGAAGGAGACTCAGCAAAGACTCTGGCAGTTGCGGGTCTTTCCGTCGTTGGTCGCGATCACTATGGTGTGTTTCCTCTTCGTGGTAAGTGTAAGAATGTGCGAGATGCTTCTGTGTCTCAACTTACATCTAATCAAGAGTTTAATGACCTCAAGAAGATTTTGGGTCTTCAACAAGGTAAAGAATATACCGATGTCTCGGAACTTCGTTATGGTCGTCTTATGATTATGACGGATGCTGATAATGACGGTTCGCATATTAAGGGTCTTATTCTCAATATGATTCATTATTTCTGGCCAAGTCTTCTCAAGTTAGGATTTGTTGTTTCTATGGTGACACCAATTATTAAAGCTACCAAGGGTACCTCTGTAAAGTCTTTCTATACAGACTCCGCATTCCGCACTTGGTATGGCACCGGACAAGCCGGGTGGAGAATTAAATACTACAAGGGTTTGGGTACTTCAACTTCGGCGGAAGCTCGAGAGTATTTCAAAAAGATTCAAGACCTCACAGTGAAGTTTGATGCAGATGTTATGACAGATAAGTCTATTGTTCTCGCCTTTGATAAAAAGAAAGCGGATGATCGGAAGACTTGGCTTCTCGAAAGTACCGCAAAGGATGCAACAGAACTTGAAGTACCTTATGGTTCAATCAAGAAGTTAGATATCACTAATTTCATCCACAAGGACCTTGTCAATTTCAGTCTGGCAGACCTCAAGCGTTCTATCGCACATATGGCGGATGGTCTCAAACCTTCACAACGTAAAGTGATGTTTGCGTGTTTCCAAAAAAATCTCAAAGATGAAATGAAGGTGGCGCAATTGGCAGCGTATGTTGCAGATAAGTCTTCCTATCATCACGGCGAAGTATCTCTCGCGGATACAATCGTGAAACTGGCAAATGATTATATGGGTTCAAACAACATCAATCTACTTCAGCCATGTGGTCAGTTTGGTACTCGACTTATGGGTGGTAAGGATGCGTCACAAACACGTTACATCTTCACCAAGTTATCCAAAGAGACTCGTAAGATATTTGATCCTCGTGACGACCCAATTCTCAATTATCTCGAAGACGATGGAAGGTCAATTGAACCAGATTTCTATATGCCAACTCTACCACTCGTTCTTGTGAATGGCACTGAAGGTATTGGAACTGGTTTTAGTTGTTATGTACCACCATTTAACCCACAGGATATCAAGGAAAACATCCAAAGAATCCTTGATGGTAAGGCTATCGTACCCATGCGTCCTTGGTTCAGAGGTTTCAAGGGTATGGTACACAAAGAGGAAGACACATGGATGATGGAAGGTGTTTGGAAGTGGTCGGGTACAAATATTGTTATCACTGAACTTCCACCCGGTCGCTGGACACAAGACTATAAGGAATATCTGGATGGACTCGTAGAGAAGAAACTCATTGCAAACTTTACAAATAACAGTACCACCGAGGATGTTCATTTTGAAATTATGGGATACACAGGGAAGGACCTCCTCAAAGACTTGAAGCTGCGCAAGACTTTTCATGTTTCCAATATGCACCTTTTCCACCCAGTAAAGGGTATCTACAAGTACTCAAGTCCAGAGGAAATCCTCAAAGACTTTGTGGAACTTCGTCTCGACCATTACATAAGAAGAAAGGAGCACCTCATTAAAGTTCTTCAAACAAGGGCAACTATGTGTGGATACAAATCCAAGTTTGTGACTATGGTCATTGAAGGTGATATCGTGGTCTTCAAGCGTAAGAGAGATGATTTGGAGCGACAACTTGCACAACTTTTCCCAAAGATTGGTGGAACGTATGATTATCTTCTCAATATCAAGACTGTTCAATACACCGAGGAGTGTGTTCAAGAACTTATCAAAGAGGCTAAACAGGCGAGAGAGGAACTCGAAGTAATGAAAAATACAAGTCACATTGATATGTGGAAAATGGATATTAAAAATATGTAGGCAATAGATAGGTATGGGTGAAGCTGCGAAAATTTCGCTCAAAGCTATTGGGAAGCAAGATACATACTTGCTTTCCAAAGATCCAGAAGAATCCTTCTTTAATTATACCACGAATAGTAAGAGACATTCAGACTTTCGAAAGTATCACAGAAGTAAGAATATAGTTAAACCGGGTAATGCAACAGCCGGATGGCCATTTGCACAAACTATAAAGGTGGAGTTCAATCCAAGAAATATGGGAGATCTTTTGAGTAACATGTGGCTTAGTATAACTATGCCTGGTATAACCGTTGGTAATTACGCCGACCAATTGGGGCGTCATATTCTCAAGAGTATCACCATGTCTGTTGATGATATAGAAATTGAGAAGATACACGATGACTGGGGGATTATATACGACGAGCTTTATTTAGAAACTTCGGAGAAGGTAGCAAATAGATTTCTTGTAAATAGAAACCTTGGTTTTGATGATGCAACTTTGGCGAGTTATGTGGGTGTAGCTCAATATGAATCGGATTTGGTAATTCCATTACACTTCTTCTTTTCTAGAAAATATGCAAGTGATGAATATTCGACAAATAAACCAAATAGACCATATTTTCCAGTGTGCTCCATTTATCGACAGAAAATTGTATTTGAACTTGAGTTTCACGCACAAACTTTTTTTACAGATACAACGGATACTGTTACACTTCAATCTTTCAATTTAGTAACCGAAGAAATCACGGTAACACCAGAAGAAAGAAAATACTTGGCAACTGAAAAACAAACATTCATTACCGACCTTGTGAAAAAACACCCAGTTATTGTGAGTGATCTTGGTGATGATATGATAAAAAACAATTTAGTCCCAAATATCCCTGTAAAATGTATTCACTGGTTTTTAAGAAATACATTATTTGAAGATGAGAGTGTCATTAAAGCAGCTGGTGAGACTGATCCGGAATTGTATTATACTAATAATAGATTCAACTTCTCGTCATCTCTTGATTTTTTTGGTGAAGATACATTCTTCTATCCTCTTATGTCCGATGCGAGTTTTTACATCAATGGTAACAAATTACCAAATGTTACAAAGACGGATCATAGTTATTACAAATACTTAATTCCATTTCAAAAAAGACTTTCCAGACCCATTAGGAATGTTTATACATATAGTTTCTCGTTGAATCCGGTTAATGTGGAACCATCGGGAAACTTGGATTTTAGTCAGATACAATCCGACAAAACAAACATAGAACTCAAATTAGATACTTCTATTATTGATATTGCAACAGAGACATTTTCATTAAATATGTACTATACTGGATATCAAACATTTGTATTTGATAAGGGATTCATGTCTCTTGCTTATTAAATAGAGATTCTCTATTATTGCTAATATAGTCAATAATATTGTTCTTGATACACCATTTGATGAAATTCAACTGAGCTAAAGTCGTTTGAATTTCATGAGATGTTCCCGGAATAATATATGCAAACTTTTGTGATCGACAAAATGGATCAAATAACTGTTTACTATACCCATTCAAACTTGACTTATAAGCGCAGTGTACAGTGAATAACTTACCATCACCAGTTTGATAAGATGTATGATTTTTCTTTGCATAGTTTGTGATAAACCACTCCAAATTGCGGAGAGATATACCACTCGTTTTGTCCAATATTGTCAGTAGTGTAGATTTATTCTTATCTTCATTGTAAAAATTATTAATAGATGTTAGTAGAATATCGTTTTTGCTCATTACTATAATATGGTATTCAAATCTATAAGCTCGTTTGAAGTTTCACAACCCGGACACCCCCTCACAAACATTTGCTCGGGTCCGTGATTATGGAGACTTGCACTTGAAGGTATTCGATGACATATTCGTTCTCCTTGAACCTTGTGATGTCGACAGTATCCACTAAAAACACCTTTGAAAGCGCAACGATGACCATTTGATTTTGTACCCTTACAAGTTGTGCTTGTATATGTATCTGGTAAATCTTTCAAAAGAACATCAAGTGCAATACCGTGTTTTTTTGAGAGTATTTCAGCATAGTCGTTTAGAATTGTATTAATACGATGTTCCAATTCTTCATCAACTATTTTTGTAATTTTATCATACAGACTCATCCTTACTATGAGTAAGCTCGTATTTTTTAAATAAGTCTTCAACGGATTCTTGTTTTGTTAATCGCGCTTCCTTAAGGCGGGTTCTTAAAACTGTCAAAGTTCCCGTGTCTTCTAAACCTAAGCGCTTACATTCGGCGATAAGTT
>Ga0222716_10001811_pt1 | contig 17658 bp, 27 predicted proteins | sample C33_13DmetaG_FD_165044 | JGI IMG/M metagenome (GOLD analysis project Ga0222716, IMG submission 165044) | Estuarine water microbial communities from San Francisco Bay, California, United States - C33_13D | ecosystem: Environmental > Aquatic > Marine > Unclassified | place: USA: California... | reverse complement strand
TCTTGAACTAAACGTTTCCCGGTATCTCCAGGAGTGTACCCAAAGCGTATAGCCTTGGATAGCACCTGTATTAATTCAGCCAACTCTTCCATGGCGATAACAGCAGTTTCATCTTGCTGCTTATTTAGTATAAACGTTTCATTTTTCAATCTGTATACCTCATATCAACATAGTGTATAGTTCTCATAATAAACTCCTTTCCTCATACGCCCGAGCTAGTATCTCCAATCTCTCCGCACGGCCTTATTGACATTGCCGCTCTAGTTCGATTGAAACTAACATCTCTGGTTTTCACGTCACCGGTATTTCACGGGCGGTATATTCACCAGAAATAGTGCTTTTAGCTGATCAACGCCTCTACACAGACGTATGAGGAAAAGAGTTTTCGTGGGAGGGACTTTCTGCAGTGCCCCTCCCCTTATTTGCATTTGACGTATGCAACAACCGACTGAGTTATGCGGTACCAGTGCTTTTACCGACCTGGATGTACCTTAAGGATTTATAACAACCAGGGTTTATCGATAACAATAAGGTCAATCCCAATCGTTATCAAATTTCGTTATGTGGTCATTTTAACTTTGGATACTCCCGTTTTAAAATAGGATCAATAGCTGCTTTACACTGACTATCATTCCAGTTATATCTTTTCTTCATATCTGCATACAAAGCCTTTTTCGTTTTAGAGATAGAAGCTACAGAACGAATCGTAGCATCAATCTCGATGAAGTTGATAGGATCAATATTTTTAATTTTCTTTTTCATAATATTATCATATACTCTTTTTGTACTAAGTGCAACTAAAAAAGGGCTGTTCTCGAAACTTTTTTTTAAAAATAGCAACAGGTATAATGGGTAATATTATATACTGGGATAGGTTTATCTCAAGGTACTTGGAACTAAAAGTCTCTAGTTAAATTAGTAACAAATGATCCTTCAGGAGATTGCCAGGCTGTCATAAGCTCAGCATACATTTCTGGAGTCATAACGATTAAATCGTTTTTATTTTTCTTTTGATTGAACTGTCTAATGTATACAACATCATCATAAGAGAAAACCTTTACATCTTCATAGCGACCACCGTCATCTAAAACGGTGATCTCTATTTCGTCAAGATCCATCTCAACAGTATACACTACTGATACTTCTTATCATGTTCTTTACCTATCCCATAGTCTCCATCATATTTATGTAAAGACTCTGCTTTAAAGCATAGATATTGACCAATACGAGTACCAGGTTTAACCTTCATACGTCCACACGTTACGTGCATGACCCCAGCCATAACCCCATGATAGCCAGTATCATAGAGACCAGTAGTAAGGTGAACCCCATTACGATTAAGAGTACTGCGGGTGATAACGAACCCGGCTTCGCCCATTCCAACTTCAATTTCATTCTCCATAATTACTTCATATGCACCTGGATACAGATACCAGTATCCATCTTCAAACACTTCTACTTCTTTAGATCCTCTATGTATCTTCTGCGTCTCATCAACTACAAAGTCATTATCGAGAATCTCTAGTACTCTACCTAGACGTAGATCAACAGCGTTAGGTTGAATATCTTTAGGTAGTACATTAGTAAGAGAGCTAGTACTCTTCTCACCCATAATATGTCTCATAGCCATAGCTTATCTCCTTAAGCTTATTATAGTATATAGAACAAAGTAATGCCAGCCGATATCTCTAAAGGCTGGCATTTTTTTTAATTAAGCAGCTCCGGTTCCAACTTCCATTCGCTTACGAAGTTGTTGTAAGAGCAATCCGTAGACAGGTAAGAATACAACGAATGAGACGATAATTTTAAACACAACATCTACCGAGGCGATCTCAAGCCAATTAGCTCGCATGAACTCATCTGGTCCATATGCAAACCCTGCCCAGAAGAATGCATAGGTGTCTAAAATATTAGCAAATACTGTAGAGATAGCTGGAGCAATCCACCACACATCTGTAAATTTTTCTCGAACAATTTGAAAGACAGAGACGTCTAGCATTAAACCAATTGCATATGCAAAGCCGCTAGCAATACCAATCATAGGGGTAGCAATAAAGCTGCTAATAATCATAGCCGGAATAAAGGCAATAGCAATAATCTGTCGAGCCACATACTTGTTAGTAAGTCGTACTGTTAAGTCAGTAGCAACTACAATTAGAGGAAAAACAAACATTCCCCAAGTAAAGTTAAGATCAAGTACAGGGATAACTCCACTAAACTGTACTACATAGTTTGCCAAAGCAATGATTACAAGATGTAGACCAACCAACTTTACAATAAGTGATTTGTCTTCATCTCCAAAGTTGAAGTATTTTTTAATTAGTTCCATTAGTTTTTCCTTAAGCTAAAATTTGTTGAGCATGAGTAAGAGCTTTCTCATACGGTACAGGTCCTGTCTCATCAGCATAGGCAACTGGATCAGGACGACCTAGTTTAATAAATGCTTCAAGACGTTCTACAGAAGATGAGCTCTTATAATCAGAATACCAAACACCATTATGCTGCATAGGCTTATATGAAGTATTAGTACGTTTATACACTTCATCAAAATCTAAACCTAACGCATCACATAGTACTTGACCATCCTTTAAGATATCAAACTTATCTAGTTCTAGGTAAGGAGTGAAATAAGTTACCTTATCTGCATCCCAGTTACCTTCACGGAATGCATAATCATCAGCATCACGAAATTCCTGACGACAATCAGGATATACTGCATGATCACCAGCATGAATGCCTAGAGCGATAGCAGTTTCTTCACCTGTATCTTTAACCACAGAAAGAGCAGCTGCTTGCACAATAGAAGCAAAGATCTTATTACGGTTAGGTACTACAGTTTCTTTCATCGTCTCTTCTTCATAATGACCCTCTGGTACCTCAGCACCTCCAGTAACTAACGTAGAAGATAGCAATGATCCTAGTCCATCTAACTTAATAGGCTGATATCTGATTGTATGCCCATGCACTGCAAGATAGTATACTAGTTCTTTAGCACGTTCTAATTCACAGACGTGCTTCTGTCCATAATCAAATGACAAAGCTGTTACATTACGTGCGCCTACCTCTTTGATAGCACGCAATAGTAGAGTAGAGGAATCCATTCCTCCAGATAATGATACAACGATCTTTTTCATTTAGTTCTCCAATATGAAAGCGGTGTGTTGTTTAAAGTGGTTAGCTTTCATGAACCACTATTGCCTCATAGTCTTTGAGGTAAGAGTTACAGCATCGCTAATAGGATGCTTTAAGAGTAAGTCAAAGCTTGATGCTCTAATAGGATTAATATCAATACCACCTCTACGTGTATAGAGACACGCGACAACAAGCTCTGAGGGGTCTAATAAGTCACTTAGACGTTTGTATACACATTCACAGATCTCTTCGTGGAAGTGATTCTCTTTACGCATTGATACAATATATTGCAATAGAGAATCTGGAGTAGGTACTTTATCCCCTTTTGCATATACGTATATATCTCCCCAATCAGGTTGATTAGTAACTCTACAATTAGAGCGCAGAGAGTTAGAAACATATTTACAAGAGATACCCTCATCATCATAATGTAAAGTAATAATATCTGGATCTTCATTATAGTGACTAAAGTCAATATGTTCAACGTCTACTAACTCTTCTAGTTGAGTCCAGCTACCAGCCATAGGTTTAGCATAACCGAAATCATCATTGATATGTAGAACTACATTAAGATCTGATTCATCTTCACATTTAAGAATCTCTATCATATCGTTCCAAATAGTCTCTTCTACATTCATAGTAGCTGCTGTAACAGTAGACCCCATCTTAGCCATATTGAAAGAATTTAAGTACAGCTTAGCTGATTTAGACTCAACAATATTCTCTGAATTAGAAGCGTATGACCAACGTAGCCACCCAGAGATAGGAAAGCCGTTATCTAATAAGCAACTAAACTCATAAGAGTTCCAAGTATCAATACCGTGAAACTCATCACCAGCTAAGTCGTATTGAGTACGATTAAGATGACGAGGAATACCTACAAGTAGAGTTTTATCTACTTCATCAGGAGTCTCATACCGCATCATAGTCTTACCGTCAGAAGTCTTACCTAAGACCTTACTAGCAATCTGTTCAATTTCATCCATCTTTAGCTCTTTCCTCTTCAATAGCTTCTTTAGCAAACGTTAGAAACGTAATAGCTTTATTAATATCTAACAACACATCATCTTTCTGACCTAAACGCCAGAGATACTTAAACGCTTGATAGCGATTATAATCAGTATACGGATCATTCTGATGCTCTTCACATAGCTGCTTAATAACCTTAATACACTCTACATGACCTTCTTTCTGACTATAATGATTAGGTCTCGGATCGTCAGACTCTTCTACTTCACCCTTAAACAGTTTCAACAAATCTCTCCTTTAAAAACTCAATCCACAGCGATATAGATAAACTACGTAACGCATTACTAAGAGTAGTAATAGTATCTTGCTCCATTATCTTTAGAGTATTATATGATACTATCTCTCCAGAGTCAACTTCTTCTGTAACTTTATGAATAATAGTACCAGTAGATGGTAGTTTGAGATCCAAAGCTTTCTGCTGTGGATCTTTACCTTTTAGTTCTGGATATCTAATTATATCACCAGGATGACCATTGTACATTTCACAGTTAATCTCAGGAAGAATACGAAGATAACCATGAAGAGTTACAATAGGAGTAGTACCTCGTAGCCCCTGGAACATAGAGATATTACTCTCTATCTCTTTCTTCATATCCTTATGCTTAATAATTGATACTGCAGAATGCTTCTGCAGATCTCGATGCCAAGTTTTTTTATCTTTATTATCCGTAAATATATAATCAGGCCATCTACCTAAATGACGAGCAATTGATACTATTTCTGAGCCTGATTGACTAAAGAGAGCAAACCACATATCTTATCCATTACATAATTTTCGAAACATTTTTATATTATATTCGATATCATTCCATTTATCAACTACATTCTCGTCAATAAGAGTAAATAATTTAACTGACTCTTTATCATTTAAACCATATGGACTATAGATAATATTCTTCATACCATGGATAACAGGATTAGAACTATCCATGGAATCAATCCATTTATGATCTTTATACTCTGTAAACTCTTGAGGTAATCCGCAACCCAATAAGTGATGAGGCTTAGAAGTATCTATAACATCATCTCTTAACATATCATGAATAACTTTTTGACGACCTTTCATCATACGATAATACTTATTACCTAGAGGAGGTTGTATAGTCTGAAAGAACGGATGATTAAACGATAAAGCAATTTTATCTACGAGGGGGTTGTTAGCATGATGAGTATAACAAGTAACAAGCTCATCATAAGTACTCCCTTGAGCGACAGCAATAACCTTACCAGGAAGCCCAGCATATGTAGAAACAAAACGATCAAAGCTATCAATAGTAGCGCTTGCATTATCGAGTACGTCAGGGACGATATACCAATCTGGCTTGAGCTTAACAATCCAATCAGCGTATACATCTCCGTCAAAAGCTGTTCCCAGCTCGAAGATAGAGTTATCGAGGAGGACTTCTCTTCCATCTTTTTTAGCCTTTACAAATGTATTATAATACTCTTCGTTCTCCTCAAATAGATGAACTAGTGCGTAATCATAATCGGTTAATACTTGTACCCTATCAAAGATACTTAGCGGTGCTTCATGCGCTATTTTCATTGCAACTCCGTAATAAAAGATTCAGATTTATGTACCCAGATAACTTCATCTCCATATTTAGTAAGTTTAGAGCGATTTCTATTCTTATCTACATACTCTATCATATCTGATACATTATAGCTATAAATCTTCTTATTGTCAAGATCTACACCATATATTTTTTTAGCTCTTGTAGTAAAAAGCCAACCAGGACCAACTTTCTTTTTATTATTAAGATATAGCTCTACCGCAAGTCGGTCCATATAAATGTTAGTCTTAACATCAATAGCTTCATTTTCAATAATACAATCAATCTTATCGATAACCTGACTCTTGTAGTCATTCTTATCTTCCCAAGAAAGATTGTTTTTCTTACAATAAAGTTCTACTAGCTTTTCGCCAGCGTCTCCTTTAGCTCCTGAAAGCCCATGCCTGCCCGCAGAATTGGCATACCAAGTCATTATGCAGCTTCCTTTAAAGTTAATCTTTTATCATTCTTATGATAAAAAGCTTGTCTCCATTTAGTAGTATGAATACATGCATACATTGAACGTAATTGAGGTTTCTTAGCATTAGATACAGGCTTAATAACTAGTAAACGTTCTAGGTTTTCATCAGCTGCGTACTTATCAAACAGCTCTGGAGTAGTAAAGTTAGTATCAACTTTCTTAAGCTCTGTAGTATTACTATCTGTTATTATATCGAAACTTTCTTGATTGTCAATACCAAAAGTAGATAATGAGTCATAAAAACAGAAGAAAAATTCTCCAGGTCCTGCTTGAACAGAGCCTGGTTTATAATTCATAAGTGAATATTCAGTAATATAATAAAGAGGATGAGAAGTAATTTCATTACTAATTAGACTTTCTACATTACACAGTCTACCAGTTACATCAATATTAGTAATAACATGTTCTTGAACTATATCTAAAAACTCAATAACATTTCCAGTACTTAAGTCATGCTCGAAAGCAGCGCCACAGAAGATACCAGTTAATTCACGAACAAACCATACATAGTCTTGGCTTTTTTTAGGATTGCAAAGACCGTCACGTGTTTGTAAAAACAGATCAATCCGTTGATAAACAGTACCATAATTAACACTACTCATTACTATTCTCCTTCATTTGATATAATAGTTATATACTCTTTTTGTACTAAGTGCAACTGTTTTCTGTAATAATGTTAAATTATTTTCCTATAGTGGAAGATTCATAGACTGAATTATGAGTTTGAGTACATCGGATAAACGTAGCACATTTGCTTAGTTGTTTAAGTTTAAGAGCTCCTGTGTATGTACAAGCGCTTCTTATACCTCCTAATATCTCTTGTATAGTATTAGCTACAGGTCCTTTATAAGGAACTAAAACTGTTCTACCTTCTGATGAACGATAGTTTTTTAAACCACCAAAATGTTTATCGTTTGCACTTTCGCTACTCATACCGTAGAATTGCACAAACCGTTTTTTGTCATAAACCGGAGCATAATACCCATCTCCTTCATCAAGAAGTTCATTCGATTCATATGTTTTAGTTATTACTTCACCACCACCTTCATCATGTCCTGCTAACATGCCTCCTAGCATTACAAAGTCAGCACCGGCAGCAAAGGCTTTAGCAACGTCACCTGGAGTAGTACATCCTCCATCAGCGATAATGTGTCCGCCAAGGCCATGAGCAGCATCAGCACACTCAATAACAGCACTAAGCTGAGGATAACCCACGCCAGTTTGAATACGAGTTGTGCAAACGCTCCCAGGACCGATGCCCACTTTAACAATATCTGCTCCACTTAAAATTAACTCCTCTGTCATTTCTCGTGTTACTACGTTACCAGCAATAATTACTAGATCTGGAAACTCATCTCTTACTTTACGCACATGTGTTGCAAAATGATCGCTGTATCCGTTGGCAATATCTATACAAACATATTTTAACTTATTATCACTTTCTTTTTTTACTTCAAATAGTTTTTTATAATCAGCATCGCTAGAACCAATACTCATAGCTACACACTCTGTGCGTTCTATTGGTCCTTCAAAATATTTTATTAAATCATCTACATTATAAGTCTTAACTAGACAAGAGAAAATATTAAGCTCAGCTAACTTGTCCGCCATCTCAAAAGTACCTACCCCGTCCATGTTAGCGGCCATAATAGGTATACCTTCGTAGTGATATTCACCAGGCAATGGTTCTGCAATATCATGATCATAACATCTAAACTGATACTTGCGTTCTAATTTTACTTGCTGACGACTATAGAGAGTACTGCGTTTAGGACGTATAAGCACATCTTTATAATCAAGCTTAATATCTTCTTCAAGTCTCATAAGTTAACCTTATTTTGGTGCAAATGATTGTTGCAATTTAATATTATCAAAGAACTCTTTCTTAGTAGTCATATTATCATCTAAGAAATGACCTTTAAGTACAGTTGTTTGAGTGAGAGAACTATGAGCCATAATACCTCTGTTTTCACAGCAGCCATGAGTAGCTTGAATATAAACACCTACATTTTCTGACTCGGTAGCCTTCTGAATCTCTTTACAGATATCATTAGCTAGTTCTTCTTGCAGTGTACCTCTACGAGCACACCACTGAGCAATACGAGTATATTTAGATAACCCGATTACTTTCTCTCCAGGAATAATGCCGATATAAGCTACTCCTGATACTGGTTGATGATGATGAGAGCACATAGACTTTAACTCACTACGGACAACTAACATACCATCATATCGATCCTGACCTGAGTTAGGAAAAGCAGTAGCTTTAGGTGCTGGATCGTAACGACCAGCCATGATTTCGTTGATATACATTTTAGCTAATCTACGGCCTGTATCCATAGAGTTAGGATCTCGGTGACGATCAATAAGCAGACTATCTAATACTGCTTCGAACTTTTCTGTTGCTTCGTCGATGATTGCTTCTTTATCACCCTCTTGTAAGAATGCTGAAATATTATCTCCAGCCCAATAGCGATGTCCTGCGTCTTCAAGACGCGTCTTAATTTCTTCTGAGATAGTCATTTATTCTCCTAGTTATAGAGGGAGGCCTCTACGTTCCAATTGCGTTTCCAAATAAGTAAACATGCATTCTTCCAGAGACGTTATATCCTCTTTCAAATGCCATCCTTGCTACATCACCAGCTGTAGCATGCTGTTCTTCTTCTCGAGCACCGGTAGGCATAATCCACACAGGGTAGTTTACCCCAGCTTCTCTAAACATTATAACTACTTCATCTAATTCTTGCCATTCTTCTTTTGTCTGTCCTACAACAAATTTAAGTTGACCATTCTTGGAAATATCATAATATTCTTTTACAATCTCAGGTTTAATAGCCTTCTCTCTTTTCTCTCCTGCTACAGTCCATAGCTTAGGAGATACAGAGAAGAAAGCTTCAGGTTTAAATAGAGGAGAGTCTACAACATCTTTAAAGTCATTAGATAGCTTCTGGGTTCCATTAGTTTCCCAAGTAACTGATGCAGGTAGATTATCCGAACTATAGAAATGAGTATCTCTCATAGGACCGCCTGGTGCATCTCTTAATGTATTATAAATGTCAATAAAAGCATTTTGTGCATGCTTCATTAATGGCTCACCACCAGTAATACATAAATGGTTATGCTGCAGTGATAGCGGATGCCTAAACCAACCTTCTGGATTATGCTCGTTCTTCATACAATTTGTGAGCTTCTCTGCTAGCTCTGCTCCGGTAGCTTGACCCATAAGATGCTTAAACTTCTTCGACCAAGTATATGATGAGTCACATCCTTTAGACCATACAGGTAGATCTTCTACTCGATTTACAGAGTGAGCATCAAAGTCTGCATAGGGCAATTCGTAGGTCTCTGGCTTGGTAGGATGGGTCTGCCCAAAACCATCACATTGTAAGTTACATAGAAAGAATCTAATCCATGCTGTAGGTACGCCTGTGTAATGTCCTTCACCTTGAATAGAATGAAAGATTTCACTATAGGTATATTTTTTATCCGTCATTATCTTTTTTCCTCAACGACCATCCGTTTGCTGTTTCTTCCCATATTATAGCATCACCCACAGATAAGTTCAACTGGTCCATAACATTATCAGGGAGCTCAAATCCGAGCTCCCCATCTCCTACATCTACTACAGGTATAGTCCAAGATTCACGGTTGATAGATTGCACTGTTAGCTCCATGTTCTGCGCATTCCACACTCACCACCCAGCATCGACCATCTGTCATTTCATCCACGATCCATTGAGCTTTATTCCAAGCATGCTCCGCAAACTTCTCTACACCGACTCCGTCCATGATGTTTAGTTCAGCTAGTCCAGCAGCTTCTAGCGCACGGAAGTTATCGAGTGCCCAGTCTTTACTATCGAGCACTACTTTATGGTCAAAGTTATCTTCTAACCATTTCTTAAGAGGTTTGAGACCACCAAAGTCCACTACCCAATTTTTATTGTCAAGTTCGTTACAGCTAAACGTAAATTTAAATTGCAAGCTATACCCATGTAGAAACCTACAATGCGAATGATCTGCATGTGGTTGACGGAAACAAGCGCTAAGTCCAATGTTGTGTCCGTATGTTTTTGTGCTAAAGTAAGCCAAGTTGTATATTTCCTTCTAGTTTTTTAATTCCTAAAGCCCAGTTTTCTGCGGCATCCTCTACATAGCCAATAGCTTTATTAGGAAAATCCTCTTCAAAGAACCTAATATCATTATCGTCGAAATATTTAATAAAGGCAACTTCTTCTTTAAAGTCCATCCAGACTTCTGCATATCCTTCACCTAGATCTGAATAGTATGTAGATATTTTTCTTTGACGACTCTCTGAGGACATTTTTTTTACTCCTTAATAAAATTAATAACGCTGGGATAAATTTTACCTATGGCCTCTGCAACTGCTAATGCTAAGTCCATATGTTCTTGTTGAGTACCGTTTGCAGAGCGTAACTCGATATAATGAATCCAGCTACGAACTGTACCATTAACATATAATCTAGAAACAGTATTTCCTTCTGGTAGAATAGCTCGGGCTTGTTCTTTAGCAATGCCGTTTTCAATTGCCCAATCATATGTCATCTTTACCATTTCAATAATAGCTAATTGCTTATTTGCCCATTCGTCTTCTAAAGCAGCATCTTCATTTACAACACTATTCTGACGATTCTTAGGATCCTGAAGACGAGCTTCACGGATTACAAAATCATCGTTAAGATCGCGTATGTCAGCATACCGCTGAGAAAACTCTTGGAAGGAGAATGATCGGTGACGGAGAAGCTGTCTTGCGATGTCTCTGGTTGTTTCGATTTCGATACAGGCGCTTGCCATTTCGAATGGTGACCAGTGCTTATGTTTAATGAGGTAGTCAAGTAGCTTCGGCGTTGTCTTGGTGTTAGCTTGGTTGGCTGGATTTGAGACACGCGCTGCATAGGCGATAAGGTCTTGGATGTTATCAAGCCCTTGCGCTGCAAGTTCGCCAGCGTGGATTCGACTACTGGGTTGACTATAGGAAATGAGCTTTGCATGCATTAACCCTGGCCCCTTGATTTCTTGTAGCTACGTTTTTTTGATTTGTTCATAGAAGACATCTTGATATTACGTTTACCGATTGACGTCTTCTTACTATTTGTTATACCCTTCATTGTACCTCACATTGTTTAAACCACATTAAATTTTTACTCCATTTTAAAATCTTTAAATCGTTCTGCTACATTAGATTTATCAAAAGCTGGTCTATCATCAACAACTCCTTCTTCAGGGTTATCTGCATCAAACAATCTCATCTTGGATCTATCTACACCCAACACAAAACGTTTATACTTACCAGGATCGTTATATCTATTCTTTAGCTGCTTGACCATAATCTGCCCTTGCTGCTCCAACTCTTCAGATGATATAAGAGCAAACATTAGGTCTGCGGTAGCGGGTAATCCAAAAGACTCGGACGTATCTTCAAGCCCAGGATCCGAGCTAGTATAACCAGAACGAGTCGTTTGCGTTGCAGAGAAGATCGGAACGTTAAACTCGACTGCAAGTCCGCGTAACTCTTCAGCAATTGCTTTAATGTAGGTATATGAATTGATTGAGCCTCCCATTGTCTTCATACGAGCTGATGCACAGATATTAAGATAGTCAATAAAGATAATCTCTGGTACAAAGTTACGTTTAAGTTTAAGTTCATTGAGTAGCGCTCTAAAATGACTAGAATTAGCCGCGCCAGTTGGATATTCTTTAATAATAAGCTTACCATTAGTCTTAGCAGCAATATCATCAACCTTACTTTTAAATATAGGTTTAGATATATTCTCTAATTGATCAATAGGTATGTTTAATAGATTAGCATCGATACGTTCAGCGATACGTTCTTCAGCCATCTCCATAGTAATATATAGGACATTTCTTCCTTGACTGAGAATATTTCCTGCCATATGACACATGAAAAGTGACTTGCCCACTCCAGTACCGGCTAGTGCAATGTTAAGAGTCTTATTAGGAATACCACCTTTAGTAATCTTATTAAAGTAGTCTAAGTCAAAGGGAATACGTTCTTCCTGCTCATGATAGAAATTATAACGCTCCTCTACATTCTCAATATAATCGTGACCTACAGATGAATCAAAGGTAACAGCTAGAGCTTTTTGCAAGAGATCTGGTAGAGCGTTTTTAGTAAGTGATTGATGCTTACCGTCTATAATAGAAATAGACTCCATAATAGCATTATGAATAGCTCTATCTTGACACCACTTTTCTGTGGTATCTTCTAACCAACTCTTATCTGCTTTATCTGATTGAGTGTCAAATATATTGGGTAACATTTCCATTGCTGCAGTATACTGATCATCATTATACTTGTCGCTCTGGTCTATCTCAATCTTAAACGCAGCCAGAGTAGGAAGCTTATTATACTTAGCAACAAACTTACCAATCTCAACAAATAGCTGTCTAGTCACGCCTTGAAAATATTCTGGCTTAATAAATGGAAGCACTTTACGCATATACGGTTCATCAATAAGTAGATGTCGTAATACAAGCTGCTCTAAGTTAGTCGTCATTCGCTTCCATTCTATTTAAATTGTTTACAATAATACTCTCTAATATTTTACCTGCATATCTTTGTAAATCTGTATTATCTACTGTAAGATCTTCATCAGGAGAATAATGCAGAGTAATATCAAACTTCATTACATCTGAATTGTCTTCTATTTTAATACTACCAAAACTAATTACTGACTCAATAAAATCTCCTTCTTTAATACGAATATGCCAATGATCTCCATCTCCTGGTGTTAACTCATACTGAACATTTTCTTCAAACATATTTGGTATCTTAACCATCAACACTCTCCACAATATCATCCATACTTACTAAGGACTGATGACCAATCTGATACTGCTTCTTTAAAAACTCTTTAAAGTCCGTATTAGCAAAGACTGGATCCCAGAAGGATTTATCATTAGTGATATCGTACCGTACTTTTGATCCAACTTCTCCAGTCTCTTGATCAACCACAGCATACCAGCCGTTAGAAGGTTTAGTAACATAACCACCAGCAAGAGCGCAATCGAGCAGCCCAGAATACTTACGGACACCACCATCCCAAGAGACTGTGATAGGAATTTTAGACTTTTCTTTAACATAACGAGATTTCTCCACATTAATTACAAAATGATACCCTTGGATCTCTGTACCTTTCTTGTCCTGCTGACGACCTAAGATCCAGATATTATCAGCTGAATAATAAATGCCTGTTCCACCTCCAACAACATCTTTTGGAAATAACCCAATTTCTTTATAGGTATGGTTTACAGCAAGCATTGGAATATTTTTCATAGCTAGATAGGGGGTACACATACGGAATAGACCCTTAAGAGCTTTAGCACGTGACATATCTGCTACTGATTTCTCATTAATAGCATCATCCAGTTCTTTCTTAGATGCTAGGTTACCGATAGAATCAATAACAATAATTACTTTATCTTCTCGATCAATCGCTTCTAGTTGAGCAATAATATCAAACTTAAGCTCTTCTACGTTAGCAATAGGGGTATGTAAAATACGTGAAGTATCAATACCAAATTGCTCGAAATATGATTGAGGAGACCCAAACTCTGAATCGTAAAAAAGCATAACAGCATCTGGATGCTGATCGAGATAAGCTCCAGCCATAAGTAATGCAAAGGAGGTTTTAAAGTGTTTAGATGGTCCAGCTAGTACAGTAAGACCAGGAGTAACTCCCCCGTCTACTGATCCTGATAGTGCTACATTTACCATAGGTACACTAGTAGGTGTCATATCTTTTTCAGTAAAGAACTTAGATTCAGACAGGATATCCGTCGTTTTGATCTTTGAATTCTTTTTTAGTTTGTCCATAATTGACATCTTGTTCTTTCTCTCTTTCATCCATTTCATATTGTAATCTGTAATTATTGTTTATTATAATACATTTTTCTAACAAGGTCAACTTATTATTGTAATGAGTAAAAGCAGAAGTGTCTTTTGGAAAACATGCTCCTCCATATCCTTGCTTACCATCAAATCCTGGAACCTTAGTATGACTAGGTCCAATGCGGTCGTCCATGCCAATAGCCTTTATAATTGTAGCAAAGTTAGCTTCTGTATCTCTAACAGCATCGTATAGTTGATTAAAGAATGTCACCTTCATTGCAAGAAAGCTATTAATAGTATACTTAACAAAGCTAGCTTCTTGCGCAGTCATCTTCAGAATAGGACAAGGGGAACATAGACTGTACTTTTCATACAACAGAGCAACTCTATCAACAGCCCATTCGTCTCCTCCAAGCACGTGAAATGCAGGTGCAATGAATTGCTCATTAGCTGATTTTTCTGTTAAGAATTCTGGATTGTATACAATGTTAGTTGGCCACGTTCTAACAATATCAGGAGTTACTGTAGATTTAACTATTACTAATCTAGAATACTCTAGATGATCCAATACGCTATTAATAATACTACAATTAACAGTGCCATTGTTTGCCATCGGGGTTGGAACGCAAACAAACACGCAGTCATAAAGAGCAGGATTGACGTTATCCAAGGATATATTATATTTAGGATCAACAATGGTTTTCTCTACACTAGGGTGGGTAAATCCGTAATCAACAGCCTTACCAACAAATCCGTGACCTACAATTAATATTTTCATATTTTTTTTACTCTTTGTCGTAGATCACTAGATGAGAACCTATGCTCTCTTTTATTAAAATATATATCTATTCCTCTAGCTGCGCAGATAGATCTACCAGTAAAGGTTTTAGATTTATATTCTTCACCTATAATTCTAACATCAAAGTTATATAATTGCAAGATGTCTTCTAGATCTTTTTCAGTTTGATATGGTATAATCTCATCTACATATTTTACTGCTTGAAGCTGTGTCCAACGCTCTACTAAAGATTGTACAGGTTTATTCTTATTTTCTCTCTCTATAGAAGGGTCTACCTGTAAGGCACAAATTAGGTAATCACATACTTCCTTAGCCTCTCTAAGCATAGCAACATGACCTGCATGTAATAAATCAAATGTAGAAGCGGTAATACCCACTATAGATTTTTTAGTCGTTCCCACGTATCTTTCCAATCCTTCACATAATGCACATAAACCTACGCATGTCCTACTGTTTCTCTTTTAATGTCGTTATGATTAAATTCTGCCCAATACAGCTCAAACGCTACACCATCTTCAAGACATTCGAATTGATGATATACACCTGGCTTGACTTTGGTATACATTCCTGTTTCAAGAATAGTCTCGTCAACTAGATCGTAATCTTTCTGCCATACACGAATAAGCATACGACCAGATTCGACATAAAAGCCATTCCACTTGAACTCATGACAGTGTTTAGAACAAACACCACCTTTATTCATTTCAATACGATGAAACTCTAGCGCACCATTAGCTTCTACAAGTTCTGTATTGCCCCAAACTTTACCTGCAATCATTCCAATTCTCCTCGCTGTGATTTTATTACCTGCTCATACATAAAAAATAATTGTTCAAATTTCCATTGATACAATTGCTGCATACCAAGCAGGGCGTTCATCAGTTCATCTGAGGTAGGGTTACGCTCACCGTCACCTATCTGTTTGAACACTACCTGTAGGTCATTACATACATGCCAACAGTCCATTATCATTGGCTCTAAGTCATACAGTTTAGTCATCGTCATCTCCTTCGAGTCCAACACACGGCATCTTCTGGTGTGTTAATTTCAATACCATCAAACTCACATGGGAGCACACCTATGTCCCAGCCATTTTTAAGCCACCGTAATTGCTCTAATTGTTCTAAGCCTTCTTCTCTGTATCTAGTTAGGTTATGATACATTTCTAGTGCATTTCGCTTGTATCCATAGATTCCTAAATGCCAATCTCCATAGCCTGTCATGCCTCTACCAAACCACAAGCACTTATCAGCAGCTCTCACCAACTTAACAGTATTAGGATCATTCTGCTGTTCTTCTGGCATCATAGCACACATAGTAGTAACAGAATAATTTTTTAAATGCCAGATAGTCTTTTCAATCATCTCTTGCGTCACATCTGGCATGTCACCTTGAACATTGATATATTGATCATACTCACGAATTAGATTTACTGCGCCTGCACATCTTTCAGTTCCATTTTGATAATCAGTAGTATCTACTCTACAGGTATTATCATTAAATAGTTTTGCAATAGACATATCATCTGTAAGGACATATGTGTCATAACCAGTCGCTACGCACTTATCATACACCCGTTTAACCATAGGGATACCATCTAACTCAGCCAAAGGTTTTCCTGGAAAGCGAGAACTGTTGTATCTAGCTGGAATAAGAATAGCGGTTGATGTCATACACTGTCCTTTCAAAATCTTCTAACCTTAACATATTTGGCCCATCGCTTGGAGCATTGTCTGGATCAGGATGCACTTCTAAGAAGAAGTTGCTAACGCCCATAGCAGCGGCAGCGCGAGCAAGACCTGGGACGTAATCACGATTGCCGCCACTCGATTGCCCATTGCCTCCTGGCTTTTGGACAGCGTGGGTAACATCAAAAACGATAGGTACATCGTAATTGTCAAGCATATACTGAATCCCAGTATAATCAACGACCAAAGTATTATAGCCAAAGCTAGTACCTCTCTCTGTGATCCAAACTTCTTTTGCACCTTCAGTTTTGCTTAGTATACCACTAACATCCCAAGGGGCAAGAAATTGGCCTTTTTTGATATTAACAATACAATCTGTAGTACAAGCTGCACAAATTAAATCTGTTTGTCGACACAAGAATGCAGGAATCTGAATGACATCGACAAACGATCGACATCTACTTATTTGTCCTTCTGTATGAACATCAGTTAAGATCTTCACGCCAAGCATTTCTTTCAACGCTAATAGATCGGGAAGTGCGGCGTCAATTCCTACACCGCGCTCGCTACTTATGGATGTGCGATTTGCTTTATCAAAACTTGCTTTGAAGTAATATTCAAAGCCATACTTGTCACATACCCGTTTACACTCTTTAGCAATCTCAGCACTCTGTGCAAGTGTTTCGTGTTGACATGGCCCAGCAATAATTCTCATTGTATAACTCCATGCTTATATGCATACTCTAATGCATTATTAGCTTCTAATTCTAAAGGTCTTTTCTCATAAAGGTTAGCAGTTTCTCTATCTACCTCTCTTATAATATCTACTATCTGATTTGCAGTTATTGGATACTGCTTCTCTATAGCATTAGCAGCGACAGAAATCATTAACTTATAGATCATTCTATAACGTCCTGTTCCGTCCATAAAAGACATACTAATATACTCTTTAAATAGATTTTTATTTACAAATGGACAATCTTTATATGAAGTCCAAATATAACTAGTATTATCTAGCTTACCTTTACGATACTCTACTACTTGCTCTCTCCAAGCGTCAGGTAGCTTATCTAAAAACGATTTAGCATTACGTCTATCATCGTACG
>Ga0222716_10001809_pt1 | contig 17665 bp, 11 predicted proteins | sample C33_13DmetaG_FD_165044 | JGI IMG/M metagenome (GOLD analysis project Ga0222716, IMG submission 165044) | Estuarine water microbial communities from San Francisco Bay, California, United States - C33_13D | ecosystem: Environmental > Aquatic > Marine > Unclassified | place: USA: California... | reverse complement strand
CACTGGGGTTACCCGGATTGCCTGAGTTACCAGCAAAGCCTCGGTTACCTCGGCCACCATTGTTCCCAGGATTTCCTGGGTTACCTGCGTTACCAGCGGTACCTCCAAAACCTCTAGAACCGTTGGAACCGCTGTTACCTGCGTTGCCTGGGTTGCCCTCTCCACCAGAGCCACCAGTGCCAGCAGTACCTGGATTACCTGTATTGCCGGCATTGCCAGCGGTACCAGCGGTACCGGCAACACCGTTGTTACCGTTGTTACCTGGATTACCGGGACCACCTTGTATAGTTACATTTACGTATCGTACACCAAAAGGTACGGATACATTAGTAGTAGATCCTCCGCTAACAGAGATTGATCCAGCTGGAGATAAGGCTTTTTTATTTCTTAAAATTCCTAACATGGCTTATAAAAGATTGGTTTGAAAATATGATAATATTTCGTCCTTGCCTTTAATAAATTTTATAAGTCTTGCATCATTACTATCCTCTTCTGTCAAGAGAAAATAACGTAGCTTTACGGGCAGCGTTACAGACTGCTCCGCTAACTGCCTATCATAACAGCTATTTAAGTAAGAAAGCTGCTGTGTAGCATCACTTCCTTTTATATAATAATAATCAGAAACTCTATTCCACAATTCATTTTCTCTCATGAATTTTCTGAGTTGATAGGTTTCAACTGGATTACATTCGCTAGAATAATAAAGTTTATAAATTTTCATTTGTTATAGCTCCTTAACTTACTGCAGCCATGGTCAACGCACCAAAGTAGGAGGTTCCATTGTCTGTTGTAAAAAATGATAACATGTCTATGGCATTTGCATTGGTAGTGAGAATAGGAGGAGCTCCATCGGTGTATATTGCATTAGTAAAAGTGGCATACCTACTACCGGTGCTATCTTGTCTTAGTATGACAGTAGCACTACCAGCATAGCCAGATGAAGGTGGATTAGTAAAGGTTAACACTAAATTATCAGCGCCAAGTGTAACGTCAAAAATACTTGCATTGCTAAGGTCTAAGTTTGTATCTGAAGTAATAGTTCCAACAGTTTGAACTTTCTGTACGGCATTGTTGAACTGCATTGTATTTGCTGCCAACTTACCCGATGCAGGATTAAACGTAAACGTTGAATTGACATTTGCTGACGTCATTGTACCTGAAGTAACGCCAGTGAATGCAACCAATAAATCTCGATCAGCTTCGGTATCACTAGCAACTGTAGATCCAGCGTTAGTAAGGTTACTACCATCGCCAGAGAAAGCTGTTGCTGAAAGAGTACCAGTTGATGGGTTAAACGTAAAGTTTGAGTTTACGTTAGCACTTGTCATTGTGCCAGATGATACACCGGTAAACGGTACAAACAAGGTGTGGTTTGCTGAGTCGGTTGCTACTGTTGAACCAGCGTTAGTTAATTGGCTACCATCACCAATAAAGGTATTAGCTTGTACAGTACCGAGTTCAAATGAAGCGTCAGCAGTGTTTATGTTACCTTCAATTTCAGGCGCGTAGGATTGGAAGAATTTAAACCGCTCATCAGTAACGTCAAAGAATACACCCATGTGAGTGTATCCACCAGCCGCCTGACCGGTGTTTCTATTTGATGCCCAGCCAGTATCAACGTTAAGAGGAGCAGCTCCGCCAGTCCACACATCGCCAGCCGTATGACCAGTGTTGGCTACAAACAGAGCACTGATACCCCACCTCAATGATTGCTGAGATGCTGTAATGGCCACGTTGGCAGCTTCTGTAGTTGAGAAATTGTCTAAGGACCAAGAGAATGTATCTGGATTACCTGGACTGGTATTGTCAATCTTAACATAATAGGTTACAGTGTTACCACCGTTGTAATGACCTTTAAATGAAAAGTCATTTAGACCAGTTACAGCAGTAGAGTTAGCTGTGATCGTATCCCCTGCATTTAAATAAATGAAGGTGTCGTCAATTGATAGGTTTGTCAGTGTGGTAATTGTTTCTTCACCCAACACTTCAAAGTTACCATCAACAACCAAATCTCCTCCTATACGAGCGTCATTAATTACGCGGAAAGAAGGTACTGAATGGTTTTGTTGTTCAATTACAACGATGCCGTTGGCAGAATCTGATACAACACAAAGACCAACACACATGGGAAAATTGGGATAGCTAGGTGCTGTAGTAACAAGCTGTCCGTTTGCAAACGGACTTACAAAAAATCTTTCACCTTGAGTTAGACTAGAAGTATCGAAACCTCTCAGTGTACCAGATACTGCAGCCCAACCATAAGAGCCGGTTGCAATCGAGTTGGCAGCTAGTCCGGAAATGTTATATTTTGCAGCATCGGATGCGTTAGCCAGCTCTGCATTTGGTACACCACCCGTAGACCCACTTAGGAACAATGGTTGACCAAGATTAATTGGAACGCCACTGTTATTGTATACTCGGATGTATTCGTTCTGCCCAAGCTCCATCTCTAGGCCGCCTTCAGAGAAGACTGTTAGAGATTTATGAGTAGAGTCGTAGTAAGTACGTCCTTCTTGCGCAGTAAGACTATCATGCGTCGACCCCTCAAAGTCTAAAAACTTAGGCGTACTATTAGACGACCTTTCAATAATTTGATTGGTACGGGTTAACCACGTCGCGAACGTGTCTGTACTTATTACATTTGCTAAGTTAAGTGCCATTCTAAGCCTCTATCTACTTCGACACCAATTGCTGCAACATCTGCTTAATGTCTTGGATATCGTTTTGAAGGTCAGAAACCTTTTGCTCGAGATATTCTACTCGTTCAGATCTTTGCCTTCTTTTTATACTAGCAACATATTCTTGTTTGTCTATATTAATAACAGCATTATTAAATGAATCTCTTCGAAGATTTTCATGATCCTTCACTTTAAGCATGTCTGTCATGATAATGCTATTGCTCTGAAGTTACGGAACGAAGGTACTGCCGCAGATGACGTCGAGTACATTACGATTTTAATGCTAAAAGTGGTAAAGTTATCATACGTAACAGAACCGCTAGTGTACGAGATGTCATCCGCATAATATTCGTACTCATTAAACAATGCAACCGACTGATTAACAGTAACAGTTGGTTGCCGCCTAGACATCAAAACATATGGTCTTTCTTCAAAATTACTATTGTCATCACTATTTATAACTCGATAATATACTTCAACTGATGCACCCGAAGGCATATTTTGATCCACAAATACTTTGAGACTATTGGCTTCTAGACCTTCTGCCAAAGTAACCTTTCTAGTAATATATTTTGCAAGTGCGTGGCTATCCGTAGGTTCAGTTTCAGCAACTTCTCCACCTGTAGGAGGCGCGTTGATTACATTTTTAATTAAAGAAATTCCTGCAGAACCTATATCAAAGTATGGTGAAACATTAGTATCACTGGTTCTAAATGTAACCTTTAATCGAAGGTCGCTGTTTGTAGTAATCTCCTTCGGAGTGCTAAAGATCAAATCTTGGTTTGGTATAACTCTATCAAATGGCTGTATTGCTCCCCCTTCATCTTTAGTAGATAGTTCATACACGGAATTAAAACTTCGTAGGGCGTCAAACTTAGACATTGATATATTAGCTATATCAAACTGACCAACGGTGTTAGCATACAATGTATTGGCGCTATATGCGGCACGTCCAATGTTATTGGCTGATAGAGTTAGATCATAGTTAGTGTTAATAGTAAATTGAGCTTGCTTTAACCTAAAGCACAAATCAGACTCTTGTTGGGCAGTCCAAGTTCTTGCGTTCTGAGACTTAAACAAAGAACCTAACGTAGGCTGCTCAGTAACAAACCCAGTGCCATCTAATCTCTCTTCACCTATTGTTGCAATATAAGTAAGATAGTTAAGTGAATCTGAAAGTAGCACGATGCAGTATTCACCTGGAGTCAGATGTATAGGACATTTGAACGCAACGTTAGTGGCAGTTGGAGTGGTAGCATTAGCATTTATCTGGCTCGGATTTAATACAACTTGAGACATGGGAATAGCTTCATCAGCACTAGGGAAACCGTTTACCGTAGGCCGCAACTCTACCCGCAAAGGCAAAGTGCTATCTTTTTGTGCTATAAAGATATCTGCGGAGCTTATAAAAATACCATCAGGATAAAATTCTTCTGGTATAGTAAAGGTTTGTGCTAATGGATCGTAACCGTATTGACAAATAATATTAGGGTTACTACCATCTCCATGTACCTGTGATTGTCCACGGTTAACGGTGGCTGCTGTAGTAATTGCTACAGCAAGATCAAGAGCAGTATCAAAACTGCCATTGATGTATTCCAAAAGCCAGTATTTCCAGCCTGTAATCTCAGGCCGTCTTCCAATTCTCTGCTCGTACTGAGAAGTAATAAAATCACCTATGGAAGTTTCACCAGCTGTAAGTGATCTACCTATAGTGGCTTCAACATCTGCTATCGCCGAGGCCAAGGTGTCTCTGGTAGTAAGAAAATATCCTACCTCTGTTACAGAATCACCTGGTACAAATCCCTGTGGCGTTCTTATTAACTCATAACGCTTAGTCATGGTTGTGGTAGTAGTATATGTGTCTATGGTGCCTCGAGAGCTGAATGTAGTAGAAGCATATGAAGTTGAGAACTTAGGATTTATAAAGTTGTCAACAAACAAAACTTCTATAGTACCAGCTTCAAATCTAAGACTATCACCTTTAGTATTTGATAGATCGGACAGCACAGTAGCATTAGGATTTGCAGAATAAGCAGAAGCACTTAAAACTTGCCTTGTATTAGGAACCCAAAAATAACCACTGACAGCGCCAAAGCTGTCTGTAATTACTTCCCGGGCTGTCATATCACCGTACAGGACTTGTTCTGCTCTAGTTGAGCTAAAAGTATTTGGCGCCATCCAGTCAGTGCAATCAATCCCACCCAAGAAAAGATGTAACTTAGTATTAGGTTTGGCTCCCTCTACCGTAAAATTTACTTTACGAGTTCGCATGTGGGTATAAAAAACGCTGTCTGTGAGTTTAGTACTTGTGGAAGGGTCTTCACTGGTTTGTATAGACAACTTAGTAGCACTTCGGTGTCCAGTAGTAGTAATTTGAGATGCCCAAACTCCTGGACCATCTACCGCAGTGTTATCATTAGTACCGGCGTACGAACCCTCTACTTTTACTATTTCTATTGGACCCTGAGTGACCGGTTGCCAGTCTCCATATTCATAACCGTTAGACCCAGCTATAATATCTTGAAGATATTTAAAGTGGGCAAGGTTACCGTCTGAGTCGACAGTTACACTCACTTTATTTTTATCAGTCCAGGAGTCTGATGATGGGTCTAAAAACACATTACCAGTAAAAGAAACAACTTGAAATGGATTCACATTTAAAGTATCAGAAGCTAATTCTTGAGAAACAAAATTTATCTCTGAGAACGGAAGCGTGACAATTTTATTGTTTATACTGAGACCACCCCCGGTTTGAGGAACCAGCTCAGTAGAATCCCCAGTAAAGGTAGGACGCATAATCTGTCGGCGCCTATCGATAGACGCCTTGTAGTTTTTATCAAAAACATTACCTACTGAATGTCCCTTAAATGGATCAACTACAAAACCGTTCTTATACCTGGCATCTCCGTTATTATCAAGAAACTGAGTACTTGCAACTTGAGATTCAAGCAAGTTCAGCGAAGTATAATACTCGAGTTTTTCTACTCTCTTTTCAATATTACCAATGTCCTTCATTGTGTATCGAGAATTGTCTTCTAGCCTTATCCTTAAATCTTTTTCACTGTACGTATAAGGATTTACAAAGATAGTTGCCAAAAGCAATTGATCTTTATCAGTATCTGGAATTATAGGATTGTTTAAGGATGGAGTTCCGGAGGTAAGAACAAAGTTGCCCCCAGCGTCCAAAGAAAGTTTATGTACTATTTTCTTGTAATAGCTGTAATTAGCTTCTGCTTCAAATGTTTGAGAATCAACAATTTGATGATTGTCAAAGGTCTTTGTAGAGTGATAGTAATTAGCACTTGCATCAGCCGTTCTAGTAGGTCTAAAATCTAAAGCGTCTCTTAGAGCAACCGTACGTCCTTTTTCATCCCTGTAGTATGGAATATTGTTATAGTCGGGATAGCTTGCCTGTGAAAAGAAGCCTAAACCACCACCGTGCGCATAGTAGTCAAAGTCTACTAAAATTTGGTTTGTGCTTGCAGACAGCCCTGGCTTTAGTGTAAGAGTTGAATGATCATAGTACGTATCACGGGCGTTAGGATCAAAGTTAAAGTTGTTAGTAACATCTTGTATCGTCGTAGTAGCACTATTGTTAGCTGGAATAACTTGACCTGTGTTAGAAGATACAAATGTTGAGTTACCCTCATAGATAGCGTTTATTTTTATTACGTCAGCGTACCCTAGAGAAAGAGAATTGGCTGAAGCAGGATATCCAAGTGCATACGTTTTGGTTGCATTGGTTCTGGTTTTTACTCGTCTAGTATCGGCTGTAACATCTATTGTGGCGTAGATGTCTGCAGTACCAGTAAACGAAGCTTCATTTACATCAATTGTAGCTGACGCTGGGTTACCAGGTGTAGCTGTTGGTGTTGTAACAGACCGGCCGGAGGCCTCCATGTCAACGTTTTCGCCAGTTGATATAGTTCCGACACCGCCAGTTTTAATTACTACAACAAAATTTTCAGTTGCAAGGCTGCCCGTACCAGATGAAAATCTTTCTGAACCTCCTAAAGTCTGAATTGTAGCAGATCCACCAGTAAACGAAACATCAGAAAACTTTCGCTTAAACTTGTAATCGACGTTACTGGTGTTTGCTACGTGGGTATGAGGAAACAGAAACAAACTTCTGTTAAATTCTTGATCAGATAAATTTACACTTCTAAAAGTAAGATCAGTAGTCGCACTGCCAGTAGCATTATTATTTAAGGTAATAGTATCAAACAAAATGGATTGTACAAGAGTGCCAGCAGGTATTCCAGAACCGGTAACTATCTGACCAACTTTAACACCAGCTATACTCTGTAATCTAACTTCTGCACTACCTGATACGGTTGTACCGGTTTTAACAAAAGTGGTAATACTGTCAGAATGAACTGCAGCATATGCATTGCTTGAAGCTACTCTTACACTTTTTATAGAATTAAAGTTATTTGCACTGACAGTAATTTTAGTATCGTATAGGAACAACTTGTACTTTCTTTGATCGCTAGTTCCGGAAAGAAACTCTAAATTTCGTATATGAGCTTCACCAACTTTGGAATCCGTATCTGGAACTAATCTCGAGTGTAGTTCTACTCTATCGTCTATATCGATCAACCCATTAGATAGAGTGTTGGCTACTAAGTAGTTTCCATAAAGAGTAGTAATTTTTTGTTCGGTAACCGTGTCGATTGCTCGGGATTTAGGAACAGGAACAGTAATGTTAGAACCGTTTCTAACCCTGTACCCTTTTATGTAAGCAGTTCCAGGTGATAATCTTGCAACAAGATTAGCAGTAGTAGCCGCAGTATTAGAAATAGAAATCTTGAGGCCTTCAACTGTGTAGTTTCCGGACTCTTCGTAAGTTCTCTTTGCTAACACATCTGCAAGAGTGTTATAATCCGGAGCAGGCCGTTTGCGGATAAATTGTCCATCCTTAATTCTAGCTACTTCAAAGTAGTTGTTTGAAGTTAACGGTGGCGCATCAAGAGATGAAAGCGGTTTAGCAGTAACCGTTAGTTCTACCTTCAACCTGTCTGCACCAGGAGCAGCATAGTTGTAGCTCCCCCTTGCAGGATCTGTTAATGTACTGTCAATATCACTGGTAATTAAAGTTTCCGAAGATGTAAATCCAACACTTACTATATGCTCTATATTTGCAGCAACTGCAACAGTCTGCTTAGGAGCTCTAATAAACAGTCCTTTATGGTAATAAACTGACTCATCTACAGAATACAAGAAACCTCTAGTCACCGGTCTTTTGGCAACAGAGCTCTCTACTGTAGACAGTACTTGAGCGGCACCTGTGTTAGAGAAGAATAAACCGGTGTTACTATTAATGTACGATGAGCTAAAATCTATAACCTCATTATTAGCTACAATAGAATAGTAGATAGAAGAATTAGATGTAGTGTTAGCACTCTGTAAATACTGAACGTAAATTAGATCCGAGTCACCACCAGCAGCAGGCACTGCTTTTTTAACGTAAAACAAATCCTGTGAATTACGACTTCTAGCATACTTTCCTTCAAAACTAGTTACATCAATTGCTACACCACCATAAGAGCTCTTCAGTCTTAAAACACCTACTTGGTCTAGTATCTCTGTTGAACCACTGACCTGTGAACCATCTTTAAAGATATGGTTACCAAAACGGTGGATTTGATTTTGCAAGATAGACTGTTGCTGAGTTAGCTCTCTAGCTTGAACTGCAAATCCAGGACGATACAAAATCCGATGAAAGTTTTTAGTTTCATCGTAATCATCGTAGTATGGATCTACGTTAAAGTTAGTCGTAAGATTGTTGTTAGCAGTCATATCTGTTTCTCTTTATCAAAACTTAACTGTAATAGTAAAGTTTTCTGTTTGAGCTATATCTCTTTCTATAGGTGCTTGTGTTACTGTATAAATCATCTGGCCGGAATAAGGTACCAGATCTGGCTTGGTAATTCCTTGTACAACAGCGGTTACTCCTGAGTTGTTTGCTGAAAGGTTTTCCCCATTAGCAAAATTTCCATTAGGATAGGTCAAATGAAGTACACCAGCTGTACTTGTAGCATTGGTATTTGCAAAATAAACTACCCTACCCTTAGCACCGCTTGTAGCACCTGTTACAAATTCATCTTCAACAAAAGTATCGGAAATGCTATTTAGCGTCAATCTAGTTGTCTGATCGTAACGTAGGTTGCTAGCTACTCCTCCCGTAGACCGTTGGGTGGGGTCTTTAATTATTCCGTATATTCTAAACTGGTTATTGGCATGAAAGAAACCTGCTTCGTCCCCATCAACCTCAATATTCATAGTAACATTGGTAGCAAACAATTCATTCACTGGATCAGATCCGTGGCCACCTAGTCCAGGAAGATAAGCAACTGCACTAGCACCCGATCCATAGACAGGGTTAGCCGTGATTAATACACTAGCCCTAGAGTAACTAGTCCCTTCATTAATTCCAGTAATCTTGGTTATTGCACCAGATTGTACATTAGCGTACGCGGATGCCCCATTACCATCTCCAACTATATTTATCCGAGGTCCAATGTGGTAAGTACTGGAGGTGTTAGGTGATACTGTAAATGCATTATTAACTGTCAGTAGTTTGGTTGTAGCATTGTATCCAGTGATTATTCTTAGCTGGCCAGCGCCAAGACCATTGGAGATAAAAATAGTAGAACCGTTGTATACATTATCAGTACCCGATGCATTATTAGCAATAGTTAACTGAGTGGTACTTGTCACTCCAGCAATAGTACCTTTATTTTGAAGGTAACCACTTCCACCGCTTGTTACTTCAAATATTGGTACAGAACCATTGGCAGCTGCTTGCTGCACGTTCCATTGAGCACTTCCGTCGTCCGAGGCAATAGTTTTTACCGGTATATGATTGACTCCACCAAACCGATTCATATCAGCTTGGCTAATGTCATACATGAACTTCCACTTATATCCATCACTGGTAGTGATAACAGATGTTGATCTTCCAGTCGGACTAACTGTACTTGGTACACCATCGGCGTTAAATAAACATTTGTATACTTCGTTGTTGCTTGTGATTACATAGAAGTTGCTGGTTGCAAGGTTGACATTGGTGTCACTATACTCTGTATACATAGTGTTAGTAGTCCAAAGATACTTGGACACGGCCATGGTAACATTATTATTAGATACCTTCTTTAACGCGGTCATCCCCCTCCAAACATCTCTCTCGGCAAACACCGTATCTTCGATAGCAGGAGGACTAGATTCTGATCCCCAAGGATCAATTCTAGAGTAGAACAAATACATTTGTGAAGGATCAGATTCGTCAAACCCTTCTTTAAACTGCGTAGCAGCATGCACGTTAAATTTTTTGCTAGTAGTGATAGCCATTGTTAAATGTTACCATCGTAGATATATCTGAATACACCGTTAGACATTGCTTCGCCGGCAAATTCAGTATTGATTGTGAACGTAGTGTTACTGAATACAGTATTAACTATATATGTCGTGTTGCCAGACGTACCTGGTATTCTATCTTCAATTTCTATCTGCGATCCACCCTTAACGATGGTAGAGAATGCTACGCTACCATCACCCTGTACAACAAACGGCGTACCGAGGATTACAGGATCGTCTAGGTATTGAGTAATTGGTTGACCAAGGTATGTTTGAATTGTATTTGTGTTGGATACGTAAATGAATCCATCTGCTAGCAAGTATACATCTTCAGCAGGCTCGTTTACAGTCAACGTAGAAGCAATTGACGTAGCAAACATATCTCTAGACAGTATAGTGTCTGTTGATACGGCAGTAGTAGGAGTGATGGACGTCAGTATAGAATCACGACTTATAACTGCATCTGTAGAGAAGTCTTGACCATCTGTAAATGTTGTTGGGTTAATCTCATATTGTACACTGTGTGTCGGTATTGTAATAGTACTGGTTAGAGATTCTACCGGTAGCGTACGATCTATTTGAGTAATTAAACCAAACGTAGTCGTCAATGATCCTACCGTGATACCATCTTTACCACCAATCAAATCAGTAGAAACCAGAGTCTCGACCTCTAGGCCAGTTAGATCAGCTTCAGTTTCAATATCAATCTGACCAAACAATGCGGTACCAGCTGGATGAATTACATCACGTACTATGTTTTGGTATGTCTTTAACGCTTTTTGTGATCTGATTACGTAACTAAATTCTTGATAGTAGTAGTTGTCTTGTAATCTTTGATCCCAACTCAAGAAACCCTTTGAGTCTTTGTAGCTTCCCTGCTCTTCAATAACACCGGTTATAACTGGATCGCCTATTGCAGCAGTGGTACCTGATCTTGTATTGTTGGTTACTGTAACTGCATTAATTGCATTATAAAGTCTTCCCCTATTTGTTACGGTGACATCTGTAATAGATCCTGGAACAAAGGCAGGTGTAATAATAGCATTGCGTCCTTTAAAGCCACCTAATCCATCTGGAATATCAAGTGCTGACACTCTTACTTCTTCTGCTGTTACAGTTGGTATAGAATTATTAGCGTAGTTACCGGTAATTACTGTTAGCGCGCTTATTTTACCGGTTACTAACTCTAGTGTTCCTAATGCCGCGCTTAGCGCAGTATATGCATTAGACGATGCGAGATTGGAACTGATAACACCAGAGTTTGAACTATATGTGGTACCATATTCAATCGGTGTATCTGAAAGACCTTCTATAGTATCAGTGTACGCAAATATAGTTTCAGTATTTGTAATAGCTGATACTGTAGCGGAACCTACCAAACCACCCTTTGGTAATCCACCGGTTATAGTAATGACGCTATTCTCGCCTACTGTATAACCACTACCACCATTTGTAATTACAAATGTTAATACTTCGTCACTAGTAGCATCTACAACACCCGTTGCCCCTGTGCCAGTTACACTAGTGAAAGTAACACTATCACCTACCTGGTGACCAATACCACCCGATGCACTAGCCGAACCAAATTCAACATCATTAAGTGGTCCAACTGTATTGACAACGAAACCACTTAATCCATCTGGGGTAGTTACTTGCTCAAGATCAATAAACGTACCTGTTACTTCATTAACTCTTAATTGTTTTACTTCAACGCCACTTTCAAATACAGTAAGTACTTTTAATACCTTACCGACAGCACCGGAATTAGAACCGGTAATTATTTTACCTACCGCAAGTTCTAGATTACCAGAGAAAGGAGCACCTAGACGTACAATAGTATCTTGAGTCCATCTTCCATCAGACGCTCTTAGGATATTTTCGCTAGGCTTATAAATCGATACATTCTGATCATACAGAATACGGAATAGAAGGTTATACGCAGCCGCACTCCCTTTTGCGCGATACAAGTCTTTTATTCGTTTTGCGACTAGTCTTTTATCTGCAAGTACATTATCAGGAAAGTCAGCAAGCACCTCTCTCTTAAAGTATTCATAGAACTTATTGAGATCAGTAGTATCAATATCGCGGTTAGTTAAATGATTCTTACTAGCGTCTGTAACCTGACCACTAGTCTCCATCCATTCATAGTATGCTTTTAAGAACGCAACGAGATTAGGACCCTCTTCTAACAGATATCCAGGGACCTGGCTTTCTATTAATGTCGATATTTTATTATCGGTAGCCATTTAGTACGTCGACGATACTGATACTACACCTGTCTCACTAGAAACAGTTGCTTGATTGGTAGATGACAGTGATCTAGACTGTGCTTCAGCTGAGTCTGTGTTATTGTTAATAATCGATACAGAAGCATCGGCAAGCTGTACAATTTGATTTCTGACAGACTTAACTACCTGATCTCTAGGTACAGCGTTTATCTTAATACCATCGCCCGTATATGATGTGAATTTTATAGCGTTAGTTCTCACAGTCCCCCGCGCATAATCCACGGTACCTGCATTACTGCTAATGTATACTCGTGCTCCACTTGCGATTCTGTAAATACGCAGCCTTCCTGATCCATCATCATCAAAGTAACAAGTAAATCCTTGATAGGTAAATGCACTGCTGCTGATTGCATACTTGTGCCCTGAGTGTGGGTTGTATATTGCATTGTTGAATTTTACTTGATATGATTGGTTCAAATTTGTATTAGGAATAAAACGCCGCTGCATTAAATTAGTAACCGATACGTTTATTACACTATCATCTATAGCATCAATCTTTTTAATAAATTCTGACAGATAGAAGCTGCGGTTAAACACTCCCAAATCATCAATATTAAAAGAAGACATAACACTGTTTACTTGGTTGAGTAGCGTATCCCCATTTTTACTAGTAATGTTGGGATTGTATCTTACCTGTACAGTAGGAACGACATATAGGTACTCAGCATCTACAAATACTGGCTCTATAGTAATTACGTTTCTAGAATCTAGTAATTCTATTAATTCTTGTTTGCGACTGGGGGTAAGAGTTGAATTGCCTATAGGCTTAGCTGCGATATAAACCTTGCCGTATACAGGGGGACTATTCTGTTCGCCACCCCATACCGATATTGTCTGTAAATCGGGTGCATTGTTTAAAAGGATGTTCTTATAGTCGTTAGCAGTAACAGCACGGTTTTGGGCACTGTAGTTTTTAGGAGCGTTAAACTTAATACTGTCTATAGACTGTGGATTTGCACCCCCGCTTGCTCTACTAGTAGTACTAATGGTATATGAGCTATTACCAGCAAGTGTAGCAGGACCGTTGAATGTTCTAGCACCGTTAAGTAAAGGGCCGTTACATACGTTGTAATTAAGTTTAACGATATTTCCATCCGATGGTTTTTTACTTAGTATGTTATCACCGAACAATACTTCGAAAGCGCCGTCATTATTCTCTTGAAGGAAGTATACGGCAGAGTTTCCATTTACGGTTGTTATGTCGTCTGCTAACTTATAAACCTGTACAGCCGTGTTAGAAACGCTCTGCTGCACGGATACTTTAAGGCTAGTGGTATCACAGTTTTCATTATTAAGCAAATAACGTACAGGCGCTACTGAACTAACTGTATAAGATTCCTGTACAGGATCGCCTTCTCTAATAACCATGCTATTAGTATAGGTACCACTATCACTTCTATTAAAGGTAGTGCTATTGATAGACTGGAATGTATAACCCACCCCATCAACAACACTAGTAAATGTAGTGTTAGCTGGTACTACTACTGATAAAGGAGAGCCTGCAGGATTAACCGTAACATTTAGAGTCGCTTTTGCACCCCTAGCACTATTAGGAGTAAACCCAAGCATCTTAGCACGTGATACTACATTGTTCCTAATAAGCGCTGTATCTAAGAACGATTCATTAGAAGCGAAGTTTGTATAGATGGAATTATAATACGTGTTATAAGCAAGCAGCTGAATAATAGTCTGCATACCGCTACTTTCAAAGTCATAGTCTTGAAACTCACTCTGACTAGAAAGATACGCCTGTAGATTACCTTTGATCGTATCAAAGTTTATGTCTGTTACTATAAGTGCGTTATTAGCAGCCATTTACCTTACTCTTTCTATTGCTACTTCTAGATCAACTGGGAACCGTTCGTTAACTATTGTAAACCTTATTCGAATAACCAGTGCATTGGAATCAGGCTTTACATCTACTAACACCCTATCAACCTTAGCCCTAGGCTCATGATTCTCAATAGCCGTTTCTATTCGCGCACGAATAAGAGCGTCTAATAAAGGGTCGTCTGTATTCTCGAATAAAGCAGCCCTTACGTTGCCACCGTATAGAGGCTCATAAGGACGTTCGCCATAGTTAGTTAGTATAAGGTTGCGGACAGCTCTCTTAACAGCATCCGCATTCTTAAGCACCGGGAGTTTGCCAGTAACTGGATGCGGTGTAAAAGAAACGTTTACATCACTGAAAACGACTTCTTTAAGTAAAGGGTTAAGAGCACCGCTAGGCATTGGAGCGTCCAGTTATAGTTATTGTCTATTATTTATCGCTGTTCTTACTTGCTTGTATCTCTTGACGTAATAATTTACACAACTTGCCGATTTCAGACAGCGCCTTACGTGCCCTAGTACCCGCTGCTTTATTACCACTCTCAAACTTCTCATACTCTGCAGAGAGAGTAGCCACGTGATTGTCCAACATATCTTTAGTGCTCATTTTAGTCTCCTTAAGCCACTGCTGTTAAAATTCCGTTCTCAAATGTAAAGGTAGTACCATCTACCGTGAATTGTTGCTGAGCTGTAACAGCACCTGCACTAGCCAACGAACTAGTTGCAAAAGCACTGTCCCCAGACAAAGAAGTGCTTATTGAGCTAACTGCGTTTGCTGAAAGACTTGACTCTGCTTCACTTAATGATGCTGTCGCGTATTCATTAACGTCTGATACAAACGCTGCTTTGTTCTCTGTCGTTGCTGATTCTATTAGCTGCTCAATACTGCCCGTCTGAAACTTGGCTGGTTTCCCTGTGATGTTACTAATCTTTGACTGTACCGTACTAACAGTAGACAGGATGTTGTTGATCTCTGCTTCTGTAGTACCTAATGCATCTAATGATGATTCTATTAGCGAGTCGACAGCAGTGTCTACAATCGAAGCTGCACATAGCTGAATATTCTGCTGTGCTGCAATTGCTGCCTGAGCAATCTTTTGTACAGCTGCGGCCAACTGTGCTAGCTGTATAGCCAGGTCTATCATTGCAAGTATCTGAGGACCAATATACATCGATACGAACTTTCTAACCCACGATATAATCTTTAACGGATTAGATGGGATGTTCATTAGCTCCCCAAACGGACTGACATCTCCTGCTGCAGTAGCCTTTGTCTTTAGCTGATCAACTAGAGCCTGTATCTCTCTCTTAATCATGTCTTCGATAATAGCACAATCGACTGCTGCCGTAATAGCATCTGCAGCTGCATTAATCTCATCGGTTGGAAATAAGATCCCTACCTGACTACCAACCACAAAGTCTAAAGCACCTGTCTCAGGATCGATCCCTAAATTAGACTTTGCTTCTACATGAAAAGGAGCTCCCTCTTCTTCAGCAAAGTTGCTATTGTCCGCATCATCATAAGCAGCCTGTCTATTATCACGTCCTTCATACGACCTCTTCACAGCACCGTCTTTATCAACGATGTTATATGTGATCGTATCAAGCTTCAGTTTATTAAGTGTACCAAGACCAACCGTAGAAAAACGAACTACGTCCTGTGCATCTTGTTGTATGTCTAATATACTTGGCATCTCATATCTCCATTAACTATCCGTTGATGCAACAACGATACCATTCTTCACCTCGAACACTCGACCTCTAATATCGACGATTGTACAACTAGCACCTCTCCCTACTGACAACGACTCAGCAACATGGACCTTCTTAGCAGCAAGGACCATAGCAGGTGCTTTCAATGTAATCGACTGTCCTTCTATTACTGTTGTCTGTGACAGTTGCTGTATATGTCTACCAACAACATTTATATCACCATGCACACTCTTGTAATGATTACCATCAATCATAGTGAACTGATCACCAACAACCTTATCCATTCTATTCATGGCACCTACAGCACCACCAATCTCAATATAGTTGCCATTCTTATGGTAGATGTGAATACGTTCGAACTTAGGAGTGTCATCAATCTCAAAGATATGACCTGACTTAGTCTCCAGTACTCTATTTAATGGATACTTCGACTTGAATTTATCCCATCCATCAAGTACTGGCTCTTCAATCTCATAGCCATTACCATACTGACTCTTATGCTGCCTGTTCTTCTTCTTATCAATGATGGTGTGAGTATAGTCTTTAGGATCACCCATCGCAGTATTATCATTACGAGCGAGTCTGTTAGTGTCTGGTTCATCTACGGTCCAGTCATTTGATATTCTTGGGAATCCTTTTACAGGACCATCTGGATCATAGAAGCCTTCAGTAGGAGGACCACCATCTGGGTTAGGGTTCATAGAGGTAGGGATACCAGCTAGCGAACCCATCACTAGAGGTTCACGAGCAATCTCTCCATCTAAAAACATACCCATCACCCAAGTGCCTTGAACAATACCTGTCAAAGGACCACCGATACCACTATTAGGTCCTGCATTGACAGGCTGCAACACTTGAGCCCATGGCAAATCTTCTGTCTTAACACCAGGCTCACCATCAACTTCAGTTGGCTTACTATTGTGCCATCCAAAGATTCGGACTCTCAACCTACCTAGCTTCAATGGATCTTTGTTATCTTCAACAACTCCCATCCACATCACAGGATTGAATCCGAAGAATTCTTGTTTAACTTTCATATTATATCACCTTCTCTCCAGCTGGCTCTCTTGCAAACGACTCAGCACTACATGACAGTACCATGGTATACGAATCAATAGTAGCATTGTAGATGTGCCTAACTGCTGTAATGAGGAACGTAGCCTCTTGACCATACAGTAATAGGTAATCTTGATCATTAATATCTTTGAACGATGTTGGCTGAGGCACTTTGATTTTTATTAACTTACCAACAGTAACATCTGGATCACCAGGTACAGTCACCTCGACTACATGATTGAATAAGTTTTCTTTCTCGTGTAGAGACTCGGGAAGGTTCTTGTGTCTCTGTCTTGGATCGAGTAATTGATCACCAGGTTTGAATGGCTGCATCTCTTTAAAGTAAGCAGAAGAGTCGACAGGGTAAGTCTCACTGTCCTTCTCGTACTGAGTAATCATCATCCGTCTGTGAGCAGCGTATGGTTTCTTCCCTTTGATGATGTCGCTGTTTGGACTTACTGTCTTCTCTCCACTGTTAGGAAGGTGAGTGAGGTCGTCAAAGTCTCTATCGTACTTGAACTCATGTTTGATCTCATCATCTCCTGATATCGGATGCATCTTGAATCGTTTCAGTATTGGATCGATAATGTTCACTTCATTCAGGTAAGTTCCTCTGTGAAGACTGTCTAAATCATCAAACGAGTCGACCATTCTTAATGAAAGGATTGACTCTCCTGGGTGGATTTTTATCGCATTTCCTCTATTGTCTCTAGTTTGAGGAACTGAGAGAAAAAAATCTCT
>Ga0222716_10001808_pt1 | contig 17671 bp, 19 predicted proteins | sample C33_13DmetaG_FD_165044 | JGI IMG/M metagenome (GOLD analysis project Ga0222716, IMG submission 165044) | Estuarine water microbial communities from San Francisco Bay, California, United States - C33_13D | ecosystem: Environmental > Aquatic > Marine > Unclassified | place: USA: California... | reverse complement strand
TTTTTTTGTGTGGTCGAAACACGAGTCATGTTTTGTGTCGATGATATGGCGTATGTATGATCCAATTGTGGTTGATAGTTCTTTATTTTCCTGTAATATTTTATCAACACATGCTAGTATGTGTAGCACTGCTTTCACTTGAGAATGGGTATATAAGTGAGTAAGTTCAAATCTCACCATCGAGATAACAAACGAAGGTATGTTTGCAGTAGGTAATTCAACCCATGTTATATCTTTAGACATATCTAATATTATATATTAGAATAGTAGATTGTCAACTATATCTACACTCTGACCGCCAGTATGATTCACCCACAACAGTCATGCTGTCATTAACACCACTCACAATTATCCCATCCAAGTCTTATAAAATTTGTTTCGTTGGATCTCAAGCAATTCACAACAGTGTGTAAAAAATCTTTCCGATTGTTAGGTTCATAGCATTTGATTTTCAATGCATTCATCAAATGGTAATCGTCATCTGGTAGATGACCAATGCCGCATCTATTATAGCATCCGTTATGACCGGCATTGATCATTGTCACACTTTTACCAAAATTAACAACACTAAATTTTAATTGCTCGTATGCACGTTGATATACAAATCCCGCGACCCCGTAGATAATCACTTTCTTCCCTTGGCTAGCTAGCCCACCAGCAACATTCATCATGTTTGTCTCTTGTATACCAAAATTAAGACATCTCTCCGGGAATCTCCTTTTAAATTTCTCAAAGCTCCACATATCAGCATGTAAAAAATACAAATCCGGATTGTTGTATTTCGAGAGGAAAATATCTAATGTGTTTCTCATGTTAGTCTTCTATTGGTCTGTAATGCCACTTGACAGGATCGTTAACCATGTAATCAACACCGTAGCCTTTTATTGTTTTATAAAAATAAATCACTGGTCTGTTGAAAGCATGTATCCAGCTATTATGGATAGATTGTGTATCATGACCGTCGACCACCCTCACATTCCAACCATACTCACTACACATGTTGATCATGGGGTCAACTGTAAGTACTTGTCTGGTAGACCCGGTCACTTGCATGTTGTTGTAATCAACTGTGACAATAATGTTTGTGATCTGATTGTGACCGATGTATTGCAACGCTTCTAATGTGCTGCCCATTTGTAATGTGGCGTCAGTTATGTTCACCCACACTCTCTGTGATGGATTAGCATAAGCTATACCGATCGCTACACCCAGAGCATTTCCCATTGTCTCTTCACCGTAATCAACAAAATCAATCTCCGCGTGTTTGACACCAACTGATAGTTTAGATATATCAACACCTGGTAAATAACCGAGCTCTTTCCACACAACATAATACGCTTGAGACCCGAATGGTTTACCTAATACAATTCTGTCTCTCCGTGGTATTATTTTTTTTGTGTTGAAAATGTTATCAACATACGTGAGCATGCTCAAAGCCGATGGTACATGCGTCAAACTTTGCTCTCGAGAGAAATTAACAACTTTATCTATCATCTGTTTTCCATTTTTTTAAATAAAACGCTGCATCACATTTTTTTAACCGACAAATCACCGGGAAGTTTGAACTCCGTACAAATTGATCAGCATTTTTTAAAATGTTACCACGAGCCGGTGCCTTGTGGTGCGCCGGACAACACTCCCACCAATCACCTGTATAATCCACCCAACTATTCATCCGTCTAGCATCACACGCCCAGCCATAAAAATTAACACCTGTGTATATCAAGTCACTATATCTTTTCGTCTCGACAGTACCGTCATCATATGTAAAGTTATATGTTTCTTGAGAATGACCGGGGTGTTTATTGTTCCACTCCTTAATCATTTTTTTATATTCTGGTGTCTCGTGAGCATTAAACTTCCCAGTGTATATATCTTGTTTGTTGGGCTCAAAATAGATGTCGCGATATTCAACAAATTTATCTAAATCATTAGCGATAAGCATGTCATTAAAGCGTACATGTTTCTCTACACTCCATTTTTCTAACATGAAATCAATTCTCCGGAGTCTTCCTCTATCTCTTATTGTGATTAGTTTGGTTATCAAATTCTCTAGAGTATCTCCTTTGAGAAATGTTAAGTGAATGCTAGGAGAAAATTCAAACAAATCATACTCTAAGTATTTTTTTACTTCTTCATGGGATATGTTTAAGTTAGTTTGCAACTCGATTCTGTTGAGATATTCTGTCCTGTTGTTTAATATGTGTTGTGTGATCTCATGTAAATACATATATTCTGTTGGCTCTCCACCGTAAAAATATATCTCAAACTGTTTGTTTAGTCTTAAAAAGGCATCTACAATTTTTTGCTGGCTTTCAAAGTCTTCATTTCTTCTATTGTTATCAATAACATCACAATAGCTACAATTAAATTTACAATGACCAGAGATGTAATATATAATGTGATGTATCGACTGCCATTCTGCGTCGATCCGCTCAAACTTAACTAATTTTTTTTCTGCAGTCATGTGCAAATTGCTTACTCCACTCGGCATACGGTATACCGGTGGATAGAGATCTAAAATTTTTAACTGGGATGGACTCACCAGTACCTCGTTGTAACCCATTTAGAACATAATCCCAACTGGAATTCGGAAATAAATTATTAGTAGTTCTCTCATATGTTTTAGTCTTGCATTCAGTCCAGTAGTCATTCGGATTACTAGAACCAGTATAATGCGCTATAATGAAATTATACACCGTATCGTAATCACTATTGATCATGTCATTATATTGACTCTCATCAATCTCACCGTTTAGATATTTACCGAGAGTTAATATTGAATGCACGATAAAATACATCCCGGTGCTTTCCAACGGTTCAAGAAAACGGCTAGACAAACCGATATGACATTGTACATGTTTGTCGCGTGTCAGATGCACTTTCTTTCGCCCGCAATTGAATTGTATTTTTCTTATGCTGTCTGGATCGAGCTTGATGTTTTGTTCACTCAGAAAATCTAGAAACTCATCCCGACAGCCTTCTTTTCCATCGTTCACGTATCCGTGCGTCACAGTGTCACCTAACGACAGTTGCCAGATCCAACCTCGCTCGGCTCCTATACACACAGAATAAGGCACTTTATCTTGTATATCAACATACTCGCTACGATGTACATACGCCTGTGTGTTGAGTAACTTGTCAGCTGGTACAAAGTTATCAGTTGATATCTTATCGAATCCAGTGCACAATACATTCACGTCACATTCCTGGTAAGTATCCACAATCGTAACATTGTTCATACTAGAGAGCTTTTGATAGAAGTCTCTTATCAACACACTCACATCAAAATGGGTCGCGATATCGTCATAGTCAAATATGTTGTCTGGTATTTTATTTTTACGTGACATGTATAATATGTCATTCTGCTCTTGCTTGTTGTTACCAAACGGATGCCAGAAGTCATGATCGCTAAAGTTCTTAAAGTGTATACCTAGTTTCAAGCTACCGTTACACTTACTCAGAATGTATTCTGCGTTATATCCTAGGTCGGTCAAGAAATCTTGCACTATCGGGACAGTTGCTTCACCTACACCTATGTTGTTTGTGAGTGATTCTACTACCCACACGATTTGGTTATCCGGGTAATTTTTAGCCAGATACAACGCAGTGAAGCAACCAGCTGTACCGGCTCCTGTTACTGATATAGTTGTGTCTTTATTCATATATATCCTTGAAATAATAATTAAGCTCAGTATTAAATTCTTCAAAACTCATCTCTCTTCCGGAGAGTTTGAAATTTGTGACACCTTGTTTTATCAATCGTTTGATTTGGCTTGTTTTTAAATCCATTCCGTAATTATCACCATACTTTTTTATTGTTTTATCGTCCCCAACATCCGGATTAAACACTTCTGGCTTCTTGTATGAAGATCTGTCCGATATCCAACACTCCTCAATACTATACATTTCATCATAATCACCCTCTTTCCAGGGTTTATTATAGAGCCTGTTCTGCTCTGCAATCTTACGAAAGTGTTCACCATAATACGGGCAATTATAAATACATGTATCATTTAACATAATTTCATATTTGGATTGATCTAATTGAACAAATCTTTCATCAAACGCATGCTCACATCTGGGTACTATATAATCATAATAACTTTCTAAATCTTTATAATTATTGAAATCATCATCCGACATAGGTACCGATATAGGGCTGAAGGCGGTGATTGATCTAGTGTGCTTATATAATGGGTAGTGTTTCTTTACATAATCTCTCAATTCCTCATTGACAGATATAATTATGTTACCATTTTTATGAAACCTTTTAAGCAGCTCGTTACCTACTCGATCCGTCACGTCTATAACAGGATTTGTAAATGTCAATGCAATATCAATATTATGACGATAATAAAATTCTATCATATTATCGTCATAGTTAATGTCTCTGTTGATTCTCCCGCCATTCCATGGGCAGCAATTAACGCCATCATACACAGTAACATCGAAATGATTCAACAAATCTTTATTGAGTGTTATATATAACCTAAGCTCCTTGCTCTTGCTGAACGCCCCTGCTATATTTAGTCTCACTAGTAGGGCTCCTCCATAGGTTTATAGTGCCATTTTACCGGATCGCTTTGCATATAACCAACACCATATCCCTTGATAGTATTATACACAGTAGCAGTTGGTGCTGATAGTGTTACCGGAAACATATCATTTATCGCAGATGCATCATGACCATTGCATTGAATGACATCCCACTTGTTATTAAAAAAGAAATCAATCACCGGTTGAGTTGATAGGATATCAGAAGTTGCTCCGGTGACCTGACAATTGTTATTATCTATAGCTACAATAATATTTTTTATGTTATTGTGACCGATGTATTGTATTGCTTCGAGTGTGCTTCCCATTTGTAGTGTAGCATCAGTCAAATTAACCCATACTTTTTGATTGGGATTAGCTATAGCAATTCCGGCAGCGACACCCAATGCATTTCCCATTGTCTCTTCACTGTATTCTACAAAGTCAATCTCATTATGCTTTACCCCTATAGATAAGCTTTCAATATCATTTAAATAACCGAGCCTCTTCCATACAAGATAATAAGCCTGTGAACCAAACGGTTTACCTAAAACAATCTTATCACGATATGGTTTGATATGCTCATTTGTGAACAAAACATCAATATACGTTAGCATAGAAAGCGCGGATGGTACATGAGTCAATTTGTTTTCATACGAAAATTCCAACAGTTCACGCTTCATCACTATTATTATATAGGTGTATCTTGTTGTTAGCAACTGATATTTTCAACATCTCATTAAGTACTGATTTATACTTTCTTGTTTTTAATTTAGTATGTAAATTCAGAAATTCTTGGACAAAATGTCTATCTAAAAACGGATATCTACACTCTATTCCATGACTACCACCAACATATTCACACATATCTATATTTAACCTGTTGCAACCTCCATAAAAATTCGCCCATGGAAATGTATTTTTTAGATTATTATGAGCAAAAAATGGCAAATCGTGAGGACCGTGATAGTTTGAAAGTATTTCATCACCTCCTTGCCCAGATAAGAATATCTTCATATTATTATTTTTAATTTTTCTCATCATAGATGAGAGCATTTTAGCAGATGTGGCAGTACAGTATACATCACCATTTTCACATCTCTTTTTAAGATGCAAATCCTCTATCTGATTGTAAATTGATACAAAGTCAGTATAATTGATAACAGTGCATTTATTACCGTTCTCTTCACAAAGCTGGAACCGAGTATCCATTACCTGGCTATCTTCTAATCCATTTTTAATATAATAAAATCTATGTTGCGGATTGTTTACCGTCTGCTGTAATAAATAGCCGGATTCATATCCGGAACTAATACCTACAGCTACTGGTTGATCAGCACGACAATTTACAGCATTCTGTAGCGCGCTAGCGCATGTATCATATGAAGTTTTATCTTCCATGATAGTAAAGACGCTGTGAGTTTTTTTTTCTATTATTTTGAGAGTATCTAAATCTATCTTAATGTATGTCGATGGTTCGACTCGCTTATTATTCCTAAAGCCTAGCAGTGTTAAATCTGAAGCATATGTAGATATACCGATATTACCAGATTCAATACTATAATATATAGGTTTAGTTCCGAATATATCTGTATACAGATTCACTGTACGGTTTCTAAAGTCACATATACATATTCCATACTCTCCGGAAATTTCATTAACAAACATTGGCCCGAATTCCTCATAAAATGGTATTATTTGTTCAGTATCCCTACCCCTAAACACACCCGGACTGTATATTTCTCCATTATACAATAACGCGATATCATCCTGATATATTGGTTGTATCATCAAGTGATTTGAAACGTCTAGCAAATTATGACTCAACATATAATCATCTATATAAACAGTATTTGTCGTTTCCGGACCTCTATAACGAGATTTAACTCCTGTTTTATAATTCCCTCGTATGTTTATATTTGTAAATATAAAACTACACATCACTCTTCCATTTTTTAACAAAAAAACAATTATCACACTTATCAATATTACACTTGACAGGATATTTACATGTTGATAAAAAGTGGTTCTCATTCTCTAACAAATTACCCTTTGGTTTCCTTTTCTTATAAGCTACGTTGCATTCCCACCAGTCACCACTATAATGTAACCAAATTAAAAACCGTCGCGCATCACAATACCAACCTTTAAAGCTAATATGTTCAGGGACAAGATCATTTAAGGTGCGGAGCTCTCTTTGTCCGTCTTCGTATGTCAGGTAATAGCTCTCTTGATTAGTAGTTCCAGAAAGAACACTATCATATTTGTAATTATTAAATCTACCAGTATACGAATCATCACCATTAAATTCATAAAAATTTTTAGCGTATATAACCTTTTCATGTAGCTTATGCTCTTTAAGTAAATCGATCATCATAATATGATCATCATATTTCCACCTTTCTAACATAAAGTCAATCCTGTTTAATTTTCCGGTGGTGTTGATGTAAATCATTTTATTTAATAGAGTGTGAGTATCGTCGTTCTTTAGAAACGTTAGGTGTATGCTAGGTGATATCACAAAGTTTTCATATGAGCAGAATTTCTCTAACTCTGACTGAGAAACGTTCAAATTGGTTTGTAATTCGATTCCTAAAAAATACTTGCTTTGTTTAGTGAGGATATATGATATTAGTTCATGTATGTAGATATACTCTGTAGGCTCTCCACCATATAAATATATTTCGAACGGTTCATTCAATTTAAATAAGGTATCGACTATCACTTTTTGGTTATCGATATCAGTGTTTAGGCTGTTATTGTTTATAGTGTCACAGTACGGGCATTTAAACATACATCCACCTGTAACGTAGTACATAATATGTTTATGTGAAATAAAGGAGCAATCATTTCGTTCAATTTGTTTTATAGTTTTCATAATTTTTATATGTATATGTGTTGAACTTTCTGTCTATTTCTATCTCTTTTGTATTTGTAGATTGTTTTTGTTTCTTGTATTCTAAATCGAAAAAACATGTTGTAAACGGGCAGTCCATACACTTGAGCTCCGTGAAGTATTTAGCTATCTTTTCATGTTCATGTATGTAAAACAAAGCGGGAGTGGGAGAGAATTGATGATTAAAACAACCGAAACAGCTACCATCCCAGTCAACATATAGCTTATGTTTAGTCACACTACACTTGTAACCTGAAAAATTATTCTCTCGAGTTTTCCACATATTCGCACGTGTGGTTTTACTCTCTCCGGACTCGTTGGTGTATTCAAGATTATATTCAAAAAACGCTCCGTAACTCTCAAACTCCTCCATGTCTTCATGCTCGTATATAAAATCAATGTCATTATCAGACCCATTACCTTTATTTTTATCTTGATCAACACTACCGTTTATAAGCGGTACAATCTCTGCATGTTCTGCGCCAACTATTTTTTTAAAATTAAAATAATCGCTCTTGACACATTTTCTAGAATTGTATCCAAACGAAACCATACCTAAGAGATTCTTTTGTTTTATATGTAAGCATTTAGCTATATAATTGTATATGTCAATATCTTGAATATTATGATAACTTCCATTGATACATACAATCTTGTTATAACACTCTATTTTTTCAGTGAACTTTTGAAACCATTTAAGAGGTTTAGAGAGGTTTGTTTGAATGGTTATTCTATCAGTATCCTTTAAATATCCACACATACTCAAAACAAGGTCCTGTAGTTTAGGGTATAGTGTGGGTTCACCTCCACATATAAATACATGTATATTGCGTTTTTGTCTTCGTTGTATTATCGTTAATAAGTTTTTTAAATCACTAAAATTAAGGTTCTTGATGGGGTTACTGTTTATATGTAAGTCTGGACAATAATAACAATTATAATTGCATTTAGATGTAGGTCTGAGCTCGACTGTAAAATATTCATGAGCTTCACCACCAAACGTATCAAATTGTATATTGTTATTCATTATTAATACCTGAAATAATGCTTATTGGTTCGTAGAAATTCTTTAATAAGTTTTGGTTTTTCATGCTGCTCTTGACAATTGAAATGTACAAATTCTTTATTCATCAGTTTTTCATTTTTGTATGAATAGTTCCATCTCTCGTCTAGTTTAGTGGTATTAATATTTTGATTTTGAATTACATAGTTTGTTAGAAACTCTTCACGTATATACTTTTCATTTAGTTTTATATTTTGATTAAATCTGCTAGTGACTGATTTGGCTAAATTGATCATCACCGGACATATTTTCGCAACAGTTTCCCTATCTGTTAGAATCACCCCAGAGTTAAAGTACGACTTCAGTTCAAAGCGTTTATCGATATTAAATATAGATTTAAATTTGTTGTAGTCTGAATTATAGTCATCTTCACCTAGTATATTGAATCCATGGAAGTAACGAGCACCAAATCTACACTCAGGTATTACTTCAAATATATTATCTGCTTTCGGGGATATTATTACGTCCCAATCAATATATAACATCCTATCATAGCGTGATTTAATAAAATCTTCGAACAAATTATATTTGATAAACTTCTTGTATATATAATTGTCATAATGCTTGTGAATAAACTTAATGTTATGCTTACTACAATATAACCTCGCGTATATCAGATGGCTTTTTATATCGGCTGCGTTGGTATCCGAACAACTATACATCACACTCTTCATTAACCGTTACGTTTTTTGTGATAATTTAATTTATTGTAGAAAATAAAACACATTCGATCACAGCATTCGTGAGGACAGACTCTATATTTACTAAGGTCCTTCTCAGTAAAAAATGGCGGAAGAATTTCGTTTGTACAATCATTGTGAAACGATCCACAAACTTTTATATTATAGATTCTAGTGCTACATGACCATCCCTTGAACCGATTTTTTTTATTTATTGATATCTCATTATCATAAAGACTACCAACAGTATTATCTGAGTACTTTGTTTTAACTTTTATACCTCCAGAATATGTGTCTCGACATGGATTTTTTTTACACATCTCTACATCTGGTGGTATGTCCATTTTATTTTTAGTCAAAGAGTTTGGATGTTCTATTATTATTTGATGAAATGTATCCCAGAACTCTGAGGTGTATTTTGATTTGTAGTTGAGTTCCCTAACATCATGTAAAAAGTTAAATCTAAAATGTATTTTATTACTATCAAAAACTTTAATCATCTCCAATATTTCATCCCAATTCTTTTTATCGCACGAGAGGTTGATACTAGGTATTACACATCCTGTTGATATCTTATTGAGATCGATAATCTTTTTCACAAAACCCTGCGAGAAATACTCCGGGTGATATGCTGCGATGAATCGCAACTTCTTCCCATTGGTTGTAATTAATTCGCTTAGAGTCTCCTTCCCTTTGGATAAATTTGTAAAAACTTCAATTTCTTTACAATTGTTGTTATTAGTTAACGCACTTATAATATCATTAAAGTTAGGGTGCGTTGTAGGTTCTCCTCCTAGGATCTGTATATCAAATTTACCTATTTTTCGAATTGATAACCTGTCTAAAACTTGCCTCCATACATCTTGTTCGCTTGGTGGAACAAGCTTGTTTGATTTTAAAAGCTTACCCTGTCCCGGGACTGCGTTGCAATAGCTACATTCATAATTACAAACATTTGTTAAGATCCATTTAAATGTAGTTCTATCAATGTTCGTATCACCAAACTCTACTACTTTTCTGCTATTATCCATGTATGTATAAATGTTTTACCGTCATTTTCATGAGCAATTTTTGTTAGGTCGCTGGCAGTGGATCGGTCACCTCGGTGTCCGGATGTACAATAATATAATAACTTAAAGTCTCCCATGCCATCTGACTGATGTATTGTGGAGTACATCTTACACAATATTCTCAGTCCGTCAGGTGTAAATCTCCAGTAATCTTCACAACAATCATTACTATCATTATAATGTATAGGGTTCATGAAGCATGTTGTTATAATCGTGATCCCAGTAGCTTTGGTGACTCTATACATTTCACGAGCTGCTGCAAATGGATCCTCAACATGCTCTACAACTTGGTCTGAAACAACAACATCAAACGAATTATCCTCGAAAGGCATCTCCATTATATCACATTCATTTTTATTTGTTATGATAACGTCTTTTTCTGGCTCGAGCATACTAATTATGCCACTAGTACCATCTTCACCAATGAATAAACATCTCTTACCTGTAGTATTGTGTTCGTGTAGAAATGTTTCTATTTTTTCATACATCTGTCTTCTTGATAATGGATATGAGCTAGTATGTGATGGTACCATACCCGTACTTAACGCGGATCAGATATATTTCAACATTTACACTGGTATTTGCCGAGTTAGCCATTCACCATTATAAAATATTCTCATCACACCGTCTGCTTCTCCTACACCTGCATGATAAGCACAATTAACATCATCATACTCATCACGCCATACATCCGAAGCAACTATTTTCGTGTTCGGTCCGTGCTGAAACATTATATTCTCAACGGCTGTAAATTTCCACTCTAAATTATCACCGGGGAAATCTTTAATATATATTTCCTCCGGTATGATTTTTCTGTATGTAATACCGGGTTTTTGTTTTTGTGCTAAGCGTGGAATGTTCTCTTCCTTTAGACCATGGGCTATATTAGGTTCTACCAACAATTGATTGTACCACCAATCATAATCTATTTCTGGTAAATCAATTTGCTCGTTTAGTTGGAATGTATATAACTCTCTGAATATATTCTTACATAAATTTGTTGTGACAGGCATATCAAGAACATCAACAATTAAATCCTCGGGCTTCCCCTTCCTCCACCCAGGGTCACAGTCTGTATATTCGAATCCTAGATAGTTTTCTGTTTCAAAAACAATTTTTGGTATGAATTTATATTTGTTCTCCCGGAAAACCTTAAATGTGTATTTATCTGTATAATACCAGTATTTCGAATTTAATTTATATTCAGTGAATAGCTGTTCATTGCTGAACATATCATAATATTGTTTATATGTGGGTTTCTTAAAATCATCAAGAGAATTATTCTCATCGAACCGGTCATGGTCACTCATTTTTCTTTCTATATCTGTATGAACTTGCCGAACATCATTACAGAATATAATTTTGTTATAAACCTTGACCTTACATTTAAGTGACTTGATATATACTATTGTATAATTCCACCGGTGCAAATTCTCTTCACTATCATAAGATATTATGATTGGTCCTTCATCTAGCTCAGACTGTAACTGTTCCTTATTAACTAATAAATTCTGAACATTAGGCTCGTGTATATTAAAACTAGTCATATACAATTATTTATGTATGTCCTCTTGATTTAACTGATGGATACCATATATATGTACAGATATGTTAAATGATGTTGATGAAGATACACCAATAAAAGAGAGAGTGTCACTAGGTACACGGGAAACAATTCTACGTTGGCACCCGGGGTTCTTGAGACGACCAGAACCTTTAAGAACTGAATGTATAGATTGGCTTCTTAATAGATGGGAGAACCTGGAAATCAATGATATACAATTAAGAGATGAAGTTAGTTTTAATATAGTTCGAGTAAAAAAGTATGATAACCATAGTGAGAATTGGAAGCTGTTTCATGATACCACTCACAATAGATACATTAAGGTTTATTCAAAAAGAATTTGGGAAACTCCACAATTCAAACCAATACATAATATGTATAAGAGGTTATTCTTTGCGTATTTAAATGAACATAAGGTCAATAAAATATTGCCCGATATACTGTTTATGTCTAAGAATTATATTGGTTTGGAGTGGTTGGGAACTGAGGATAATTGGAAAAAATGTGAAGCATCTGATTTTATATCGACCGGTCCGGATGGCGCGACGGTCACACAATCAGCAATAAACGCTGCGCGTAATTTGCAAAAAATACATTTAAGCTCATGTGAATATTTTAAGAAACATATGCAACAAGATGATTATAGGGCATGGAGAGAGTGTTTGGTGGCTGCTGGATTGGATGGATACAAACCGGTGGAGGTTATATCAGATGTCGATATTAACCAACATAAACTACATATAGGTTCACACAACTTTTGGCCTAGAGATTTTGTAACAAGAATTAATCCTGAAACACAAACTCCAGAGATACGTTTTATTGATTTTGAGAACCTACAAATAAATGATGCCACTCAAAATAATAATTGGTATCATAAATATAAAATTAGCTTAAAGAGCTTATATTTACAGCACTACACGCCACAGTCAAAAATCAATAAAAAATATCAAGAAGACAATGAACCTCTTAAGAGTAACGAATTTATAGCAACATATGTGTTTCAAGACACTACAATAAGTGAAAGAATTGTTGTATAGGTTATATTATAATATGTAATGTGTTTAGATTAACTGCGATCAATCTCCTTATATATTTTTAAGTGGCCGTCACATGTACATGCGGTGTGTGGACAACTAACTGGTTTGATTTCAGTTATCTTTTTAAAAAAATACGGTGACTTAACTAGATCTGCAATTGGACCAGGAAAACATTCTTTGGAAACTTTACCATCCCATGTTATCTCATAGTTGTTATGCCAACAAGACCACCCCTTAAAGTTAAAGTTGTCCCCTTGGAATATCTCATAGTCATTTAACTTTGTTGTGTTGTTATGTTTGTCCTCGAACGTGAGCCATCTATCGTAGTTTTTAAAACGTTTAAATTCATTATAGAAATCCTCGTGATATTTCTCGACACCCTTGTGTGGGTCTCCATCCGCATATATCCAATGCGGATGGATTTCTATACCTGGTAAATCTTCAATTATGTCCACAAATTCATGTAATTTCCTCCAGTATTTTTTATCACTATGTAGCATGACATTCACTCTACATCTATTGCCCATCTCTATCGCGACTTTTATACTGTCCACTATTTTATTGAATTTATCTCCATATCTTTCGTGTTCTTCCACATGAAAGCTCCACAGATACATGAGCCTATCATGATATTTTTGTTTCTCAAAAAATTCCGGACCTCTCAGGCCGTTTGTAGTTACATACAACCTACCACCCTCGTGTGTGCATACCATATCATGACATTTCTCAATAAATTCTGAGTATCGAGGATGTATTGTCGGTTCACCTCCTTGTAATCCCAAAAACACTGGTAGGTGTGATCTTTTCAATGTGTTCAGCACAAGCATTTGTCTAGACCAACTGTCTATCTTACCCCATTCACCTGGATTTTGTCTATCGATCCATCCATACTCTTTCATCGCATAACAGTATGTGCATTTGAATTGACATTGCGTACTCACATCCCAGTGCACATATAATCTGTTGATCATATGACCGGTATCGTACTGTTTAACAAAATCTCTCATCGGTGTTTAAGTCAGGGAAGCTTATATTGTCCTGACCATCAGTTGTTTGTACCCACGTCTGTTCATGTATATATTTAAACGTAGAGGCGGCCATGGCAATACGTTGAAACAATACATAATCGTTACATATGTTGTTACCTGTAGGAAATGTGTCGATTAGACTTTTTCGAAACACTATCTGTCCTAGTTGAAACTCCTCGTCATCAAATTGATCTATGAAGATCTTGGCATTATTTTTATGATTAATTCTCCGGTTTTTCGATATCTTTTTAAAGCTGTGATATGGTCCTATATCCTTTATCAATGGTTCTGATATATATTCCATAAGATTTATATCGACAGTTAAATCTAGACTACTAAAAAAGTTTCGCATGATATAATCATCATCTTCTAGATAGTAAATAAACTCACTAGTAGCGAGATCTAATAGATATTTATACACACATGATAAATCATCATGTTGAAAATAATGATACTGTATCGATACGCGATCATCATATATCTCGTCAATATCACCAGTATCATTGTTGACTAGAATCTCTATATCATACTCCGGGAGGTTATTCAACACGCTGTTGATAGCCCTTTTGAACAGTTCCGGGCGATTGTGTGTTAATATTAGTAAACTTAGCCTCATATAATATTCAGTATATCATCCGTCTGTTTTAAGCTCAGGCTATCATATCTAGCTTTAATATCTTGCATCCTGATATATAATCCTCTGTCATGTTCAAGATACTGATCGTCTATATCATGATATAACACACCTTTCTGATAATGATTGCACTCAACCGGGAAACGTGGACTACCATCCCATTTCATTAATGTCGGTGTGTATATATAAGTATCGAACTTTTCAAATAAATTCTTCACTGGTGGTTGTAACACCATGACACTATCATGTGATTGTTTATATACGTCAGGAACATCTGTAACGACAATATACCTATCAAATTTATATGTATGTACAATTTTATCGAGCTGCGCGTTAGTCAACCTTCTACAATTTTTAGTGGCGTAAATTAACGCGGTGTTGGTCATGTCATTTTCAACAGACTTGTATCTGTCTAACAATATTTTCTTCACATAATTGATACCAATATCAACATCCGGCTGATTTATGTTTTCATACACTCGATAATCTAGTAATGGGATTACATCACTGTAAAGCTCGAGATCATGAATGGTTTCATATTTTGAGCACTTGAATGTATACGCTTCATCATAAAACACATGAACACCGGATGTTTGCATCTTGATCAAACACCCATCGACAAACAAAATTTTGTTACATTTTATATATTTTGGTGTGATATGAAACTTTGTTGACTTCATGATATCATCTATCTCATCTTCATTGAAGTTGTATTTTTCAGTAATAACTCTCCGGAACCACTCTGGAGTCATCAATGGTTCACACAACAAGATACAAGTATCAAATCTGTTTTTGAGTATATGGTAATAATCAATAATTTCAAATATATGACCAGAAACACCATGTGACCAACCATCTAACGTCCAGCAACTTGTGATACACAACTCGTTGCGAATGTTAATCATCGTAAAACTCTCTTCTATAATGATTCACATCTGTCAACTTGGTACCAGCAACTGGAAGCACTTTTAAATCTTTCACCTGTTTCTCAACACCGTCACATATGTTAAAATATCTACAATTGAAGCACTCTACAGGCTTGGTGTATGTTTCTTGCCGCTGTCTATGCGCGGCTTCATGTGCTAGGTCGATCTTTTCTTGGTGTGTGTATTCACGTGACACGTCCAGGTCGTACCCATATATCTCCTTGTTCCAGTCATAACGATCATATATATGTTGATATTGATTGCATACATGCTCTTCATATCCAATCATATAACAATACGGTGTGTATCTCACGTTTATATATTTTACATGACCTTTAATATTGTCTATACAATGTTTGATATTATCAGTAGCTTGCTTGTAATCGATCGGTGTGGCGTTGTGGTTGTTAATCCAGTAATTAAGTGTAAGGAAATTAACTTCGAGCGGCTTGAGCCGTTTCAACACCTCATGATAGCTCAACAATCCGTCTATGTTTTGTTGATACACTGTGCAGTTGATTCTCACGACCATGTCGTGTTTGTGAGCCAGCTCGATAGCTTGATTTATACGCTTCCATGCACCTTTTCTTCTCACGATTTTGTCATGACTCTTCTCATCATATCCATGCACACTGAACATGATCTCTTTCAACCCAGCATGCTTGCTTTTGATCAAAAAGTCTTCTTTTGCGAACGCCCAACCGTTGCTCAACGTGCTGATGTGCTCGAATCGATCGTCACAGTATCTCAAGATGTCAAACCATTGTTTGTGTATGCTGCTCTCTCCACCACTCAAATCTACTTCTGTGATACCATATTTATGTAGCGTATCTATGCGCTTTATAATGGTGTTATAATCAGTTTTTATATGTAATTGACCTTGGTAGTAGCAGAACTCACAATCATAGTTACAGAATGTCCCGGTGTCTAGTTTGGCTCGGTTGCACCGCGGGGTGGTGTAATCTTTTTTTATGAGAACTGCGCTATATTTATTACAGTCCATACATCATTATATATTAAATTTAACCGTCTTTCAACTCAGATATTCTGGAGACAAGCATCTCAGCAGCGTATTCCGGAAAGGTGCTTTCAGGGTCATTCACACTATCTAATAAACTCTGTAATTCTTCAATATCATCTACCTTTTTCAAAATTGAAGTTAATTCCTGCTGTGGATCAGGTTGGATATTTCTTGTTGGTTTTTCTACTGGTGGTTTTGGTAGTAACAAGCTCGGCCAGAAATTTGTTAACTCTTCTAATGTTTTGTATTGGGACAAATCCGTGTCTTGTGGTATATCACGAAACATTTGTTTGATTGTGTCTATATCCTGTAAATCTTCTACACTGGATCCTTCTTTTTTAGCTTCTTCTTCCAATTGATCCAACTCTTCAAATGCTTTGAGTCTGTGTTTCCGAATGAAATTCATCCATTTCTCTCTAGCTAAGGACATTTCTTCTTCTGTTAATGTGTCATTTACTATGGTGTCAATATCAACAAAACACTCAAGTGCCACATAGCAATTACAAGCTTGTAAGCCATACTCTTGAAAAACATCCATCACATCATGAAGTGTTGCATCTCCTCTGGGCGCATTGACAATATCAGGTATATCGTCTGGCTGCAAGCCGAACTTCACTGGTAAACCTGCTGGTTTGTTTTTGAAGCAACCACCAACCACACAAAGCCTCTCACTTTTTGTCAGATTTAAATTTTTAGATTCTATGACATTGTCTGCCTTGTTGATGATATCTGTAGTTTCATCGATTAAAATCTTGTGGTACTTTGTTGCATCCTCTGCACTTAGCTTGAGTAGTACTTCTGGTGATGGGCATGATGTCCCGTCATCACTTAAATGCTTCAATTTGTCTAGATGCTCGATGGTCCATATTATTACATCGTTGTAACCAACAATAACCCAATCATTAGCCACAACATCCCAAAAAACATAACAATTATCAACATCTTCAGGTTTGCCTGTGCTCGATGTTAAAGCATCAGCAGTTGTCACTAGACCCCAATTCTGGTGCTTTTTATCGTTCTCGTGTGTGTAGTATAACAAGCCAACCGGAACATGATTAGCGTATGCTAAAAGCGTTGTGTTGCATGCGATTATATCGTTTGTTTCTTCACTCATGTGTCTTAATTGTCTGTACGAAATCTATTGTTGTATGTATTGCTACCTCCACCGTAAGTGACAACTACTGCCGCTTTCACTTCTGTGCCATCAAAAACACCA
>Ga0222716_10001801_pt1 | contig 17701 bp, 22 predicted proteins | sample C33_13DmetaG_FD_165044 | JGI IMG/M metagenome (GOLD analysis project Ga0222716, IMG submission 165044) | Estuarine water microbial communities from San Francisco Bay, California, United States - C33_13D | ecosystem: Environmental > Aquatic > Marine > Unclassified | place: USA: California... | reverse complement strand
CAAATCTATCAAACAACAACGTTTCATGGGTATGGTCCGAGCTGCTCAAAAGGGTGAAGGAGCGGCGTCGCCTGAGGTTGCCAAAGTTGCTGCCAGCATGAAAAAGAAAGACGCCAAAGACTTCGCCTCCACCAAACACAAAGGTCTACCTATGAAAAAGGAAGAATATGATCTCGAAGAGGGAATGACCCTCAAAGACTTCAAAGCAAATCGTAGGAAGAATAAGCGTAAAGAAGCTTCCACCGATGCTAAGAAGAGAGGGCACGTTGGTAAAGAATGGTACAACAGTGGTCAGACCTATTCTCCCGATGAAGCAAAGAGTGGTCGTGCAAAGATGGATGATGAAGAAAGAAGCACAAGAAAGCGTAGTGCTATGGATCCTGATGCTGAAGATAGTGATTACTCAGCAGATAAGACTAAGAATCCTAAGAAGATTCGTAAGCAAAAGGCAATGGGTGAATCAATGATTAACGAAGAAGATTACGATCGTATGAAGGACCGCCGCATGGAGCGTGGTGGTGTTGATGGCAACACCCGTTATTCCAACTACAAGCCAGCAAGGAAGTTAAGCAATAAAGAGTTGGGTGTTAGTGGTCAGACTGCATACCAGAAGCAACATGCTGGTAAGTCTGCACTTGATATTGTGAAAGCATCTATCCGTGCAAAGCATGGTGAAGGCGCACTGATTGACACCAAGAAGAAAACCAAGAGTGAAGGTTATGCTCCTGGCGATGTAGATCAAAAGGTTGGTGCTGTCACTGCTATTCCCAAGAAAGAACAGGAAGCAGCAAAGGAAAGACTTCTCAAGAAAGCAGCAGCAAAGCGTGCAGCACTTAAGAAGGAGTCTACGTTTGCTGGTAACTACGAGGGTCCCTTGTATGCTCCCCACCCTGATCTGGTTGCTGAGATGCCTTATCAGGTCTATGGTTCTACCGATGGTAAGAAGGAGAAGAAGATTGGTAAACCTGTGAAGAGCAAGAAGTACGCTGATGCTAGAGCATCAGAACTTGCTGACACCCACAAGAAGACTGGTGGTAAGTATCGCTCTGAGTACACAGAAGAGACCATCGTTGAGCGTGGTGACTTCTGGCATCCCGATCCCGAGAAGGATAAGAAACTGGGTGGTCCTGGTGCTAACCAGCGTGCTCGTGAAGACCGTGCTGATGCAGCCAAACCCAAGAAAGACTACAGCAAGACTACCAAACCTGGCGAGTCTTACATGGATTATGCTAAGCGTAAGCAATCTGAGAGGTCTTCGTCTTCCTCTAAACCCAAGTATTCTCCTGAGATTCAGAAGCGTCTAGACGCTGCTAGGGCGAGGAAGAAAGAAGGTATTGTTAGTAAGATTGCCCGTAAGGTTGGTCTGAAGAAAGAAGAGGTTATCACTTTCAAAGAGTTTATTGCTGAAGGCAACCGCACTGGTCGCATGATGCAAAAGTCCAAGACTCAGGTCACTGGTCACATCTCTGCTGACCGTGGCGATGATGAGAAGAAGAATCGTGAGGGTCGCAAGACTCTTGAGAAAGATCTCAAGAAGCACGGCATCGGTCACAAGAAAGGTGTTGGTGAATACAAGTATGGTAGTGGCGAAACTGGTCGTGAGGTTTCATACCAAACTTCCAAGCCTGAGAAGATGTCCAAGCGTCGTTTCGGTAAGGTGATGCGTCGTATGGGTCGTAAGCACGGGCAAGAATCCGTGATTACTAAAGATGCTGACAAATCAGCAAAACTGCACTATACTGAGAAGGGCAGTAAGTCTAAGTCGGACTCTATTGGTAAGACTAAGGCAGGCAAGCATCCCGAAGGATATGGTGAAACATCTGGTACGAAAGTACGAGGTGGTAAACTACCCAAGAAAACAACTAAAGGAGCGTATCATTATGGCTGAGCAACTTGAGAATGGCACATGGAAGTGTGCCCATTGTGAGGTAACTTCCCCTCGTGGTCATCAACGCCCTGTGAGTTGGATTGAAAAGCATGAGGCAAACTGTCCTAAGAATCCCAATCTGAAAAGGAAATGAAATCCTTCAAGCAATATTTTGGTGAAGGGGTTACTTGCCCCGAAGGCACTCGCTGGTGTAAGAAATGCGGCAAGTGCCTTGAAGTTCCTTGCCAAGACAAGGAAATGAAAGAGGAGAATGCGATTGATGAAGGAGCAGATTGGACTAAAAAGGATGGACAAAACTCAGAAGGAGGACTCAACGAAAAGGGTCGGAAGTCGTATGAGCGCGAGAACCCAGGAAGCGATCTTAAGGCACCTTCAAAAAAAGTTGGGAACCCTCGTAGAAAGAGTTTTTGTGCGAGAATGAAGGGTATGCGTAAGAGACAGAAACCTGAGAATAATACAGGTGATGATCGTCTGTCTAAGTCACTTAGAGCGTGGAACTGCTGATTTAATAATCTCTTCCAATGTCTTAGAGTAGTCTTAAGAATGTCTCATTTTGGTAAATAGTGGTATACTGGGAGTATCCGCATGATACCAATGTTAACTTTCTACCTCATGTTCGGCATCCTACTCTGGATGGTCTGGTATGCAGGAGTTGGGGGGACTATGCGAGTGTTTGCATACATTGACTTGCAGGTTCGATATGCGGGGATTAAGATCCAGATGTGGCGTATGAAGCGAAAGTTGGAAAAAGAACTTGGTCTTCCGTCCACCAACTTTTCTTCGCTCATAGAGGACCTCAAAAATGATCAATGACAAAGAACTCTCCGACCTTAGTGTGTCTAGGGTGGAGTGTCCGAAGTGTGGTGCCTTATGGATTAACGGGCAGCACTACTGGTCTGGTACGGGTAAGGTCGGTAATGAACTAGATCTTGCTGGTCTCGTTTGTAACAAGTTAGGTAACTTTCAGTGTATCAACCCCAAGCGTGGTGCTGAAGGTGGTGACACTTGGGCAAAACGGTTAGAGGATCTTGACAAAGATCATCCTGCCACAGACCCCGAAGCATAGATAGTGTGTTGTAGGTTAGATGATGCTAAGGAAATACACCATTATAGTCAATGACAAAGAGCATCAGGTTATTTCTTACGCATCAGAATGGTTTGTATTGACATCAGTCCTATCACACATTTCCTATAATATAGAATCATGGAACATCTCTTGGGAAGAGCACTCCTTGTAGTTGCAATCCCCTTTGTATTGACTACACTTTACTTCGGTTCCAAGAAAGGACATTACTATGAGTCCGATGAATACAAAGGAAATGGAACCGCGCATTAAGCAGCGGTATCATTTTGCTGCGTCGTCTTTTTCCAGAATGTTCGGTGTACCTAAAGTCACCCAAGAGATGTTGGACTTTTGTTTAGCATGGGCAGAGCAAACTATGCCTGCTCCACTAGATAGTTTGACCAACGTGGACATTTACTTCAGACGGTTATGGAACATGAGATCACTAGAATGCGAGAAGAAATCCAATGGTTGAGGGATCGGATTGACTATCTCGAAAGAGAATCCATAGGTCAATCAAATGCACTCTATGAGTTAATGAACACCATAGATGCAAAAGAGTGGGCACACCCTAAATCATGTGTACACAATAGCGACCCCTGGGACGTATGGAGTTAAGTCAAACATTCATCTTGATTTTCATGATCTCATTTGGAATCTTTCTATTCCTCATATCTATTTTTACAGATCAATGATGCATCAACTCGGACATATAGCAAGAATGGTAATGGAACGCCCGTGGTGCCTAGGTGTCATGGGGTTCGTTTTAGTATTCGTTCCTATCATCGGAATGTGGGCAGTCCACAAATACAACTGGCAACACTGGGCACCTTTTGATAGTCATGGTAAACACAAATGATCCTGTTTGGTCAGTAATCTTACTTCTCTGTTGTGGACTAGCATTCACGGCGTATTGTGTTATATATATTTTACGCCTATCATTTAAGGAACTAGAAGAAGATGGCCAAGTCCGCGAACAAGGGCAAGAAGGGGTCTGCAAACAACAAGCAACAGAATCAGGGCAACGCGACAGCGAAGAAGGCTAAAAACGGAGGCAAGAAAAAGTAATGGGCGCAATGACACCCCCGAGTCGGAAGAGTTGTTACAACTTCCGAGTGATCAGCATAGATAGAGTGCTCGACGGCGATACGATCGATGTCACGATTGATCTCGGTTTTGATCTTTATAAAAAAGAAAGAGTTAGAGTTGCTGGTGTTGACACACCAGAGAAACGAACTAAGGACGATGAAGAGAAAGCATTGGGATACGATGCCACCAACTGGCTTAAGGACAAGCTTGAAGGTGCTATCAATGGTGACGATGAGTTGTCTGTTAGGACTGAGCTTGTTGGCGGTGTGGGTAAATATGGGCGTCTTCTCGGGTGGCTCTACATTGGAGATGCAGAAGTCTCCCTTAACGAACAAATGATCGAAGAGGGATATGCTTGGGCATACGATGGTGGCACCAAGCAAAAGGACTTTGAAGAGTTGCGTGAGATTCGTCGTGCCCATGGCACTCTAGTTGAATGAGCACAGTCTTTGTATTTGGATTTGTTATTCTGTTGTGCTGGGCAATGGAATCCACTTTCCCAACTGGCACTAAAGGTATCAAAAGGTATTGATTATGAGTAATGCGGACGTTTATCTTGGTAATCCTAATCTAAAAAAAGCAAACGTGGCTCAGGGTTTTACTCCTGAGCAAGTTAAAGAGTACATCAAGTGCAGTAAGGATCCAGCATATTTCGTCACGCATTACATCAAGATTGTATCTCTGGACGAGGGCGTAATCCCTTTCCATATGTACGATTTTCAGGTTGACATGGTTAAAAAGTTTCATGAAAATCGTTTCAATATTGCAAAACTGCCACGACAGTCTGGTAAGTCCACGGTTGTGACTGCCTATCTGTTGTGGTATGTTTTGTTTAATGCCAATGTCAACGTAGCGATCCTTGCAAACAAGGCAGCGACCGCTAGGGAGATGTTACAACGTTTACAGTTGTCCTATGAAAACCTCCCCAAGTGGATGCAACAAGGCATCCTCGGATGGAACAGAGGTAGTCTGGAACTGGAGAATGGAAGTAAAATCCTCGCTGCATCTACTTCCGCTAGTGCTGTCAGGGGTATGTCTTTTAACGTCATATTTCTGGATGAGTTCGCGTTCATTCCGAATCATATCGCTGACCAGTTCTTTAGTTCTGTTTATCCTACTATTTCATCTGGTAAATCTACCAAGGTGATCATCATCTCCACGCCTCACGGCATGAACATGTTCTACAAGTTGTGGCATGATGCAGAGCGTGGTAAGAATGAATATGTCACTACAGAGGTTCACTGGTCTGAAGTCCCTGGGAGGGACGCTGCATGGAAAGAGCAGACCATCAAGAACACTTCGGAAGAACAGTTCCGAGTTGAGTTTGAGTGTGAGTTCCTAGGTTCGGTTGATACCTTGATCTCGGTATCTAAACTAAGGACGCTTGTCTACGATGAACCGATTACTCGTAGTGCGGGTCTAGATGTATATGAGGATCCGATACCAGAACACACATATGTGATGACAGTGGACGTTGCTAGGGGTGTGAGTAAAGACTACTCGGCATTCTGTGTGATGGATACTACTACCATTCCATATAAGATGGTGGCAAAGTATAGGAACAGCACCATCAAACCCCTCCTCTTCCCAAACATTATCCATCAAGTTGCGTGTGCATACAACCATGCATATGTTATGGTTGAGGTTAATGATATTGGTGGTCAAGTTGCAGACATTCTGCAGTTTGACTTGGAATACGATAACATATTGATGTGCTCTATGCGTGGTCGTGCAGGTCAAGTTGTGGGTCAGGGATTCTCTGGTCAGAAGACTCAGTTGGGTGTGAAGATGACCACCACTGTGAAGAAGACTGGTTGCTCAAACCTCAAAGCTCTAATCGAAGACGATAAACTATTATTATCCGATTATGATGTGATTGCTGAACTAACTACATTCATCCAAAAAGGACAAGCATGGGAAGCAGAAGAAGGATGTAATGATGACCTTGCCATGTGCTTGGTTATATTTGCATGGGTTGCACTTACAGACTACTTCAAAGAACTCCATGATTCGGATGTTAGGAACCGAATCTACATGGAGCAGAAAGAACAGATTGAAGCAGACATGGCACCATTCGGTTTCATTGACGATGGTCTAATGGATAATACATTTGTTGATGCTGCTGGAGATGTATGGCACGCTGATGAATATGGTGATATGACATACATGTGGGAATACCGTTAATGGATTTAGAAGACCAACTTAGGTTTGAACACTTTCTATTTCAAGATAGAGTATGTAAACGCTGTGGTATAACCAAACCACTCACTGAGGGATTTTATTTGACAAGAAGAGATAGGGGACATTTGCCATCCTCCTATTCGTATGAGTGTAAGGAATGCACCAAAAAACGGATAATCAATGCACGTTTTGCGGAGAAGCCTGGATTTTGGGAATACCCTGACTGGTAGTTTGTTCGTGCATTGTTTCCCCGCCTGAAACATTGAAAATAATAAATATCTATAGCACCCAGAATGAATACTTCTCAGGAGTTTAACAGATGGCATCGACACAGCTTTCACCAGGGGTTGTCGTACGCGAGAGAGATCTCACCACGGTAGTAAACGCAACGGTTGATAACGTTGGCGCTATCGTTGGTGCGTTTGAAAAGGGTCCTGTTGAAGAGGTGATTTCCATCACTTCTGAGACAGAACTTCTCTCCGTGTTCGGTCGTCCCAACGACTACAACTACGAATACTGGTTCACCGCAGCACAATATCTGCTGTATGGTGGTACCCTCAAGGTAGTAAGAGCAAACAACGCAGCTCTCGCTAACGCGATCGATACAGCACAATACGTTGTTTCTACCTTCAGTGCAGTTGACACTACACTGACTGTTCTTGATTCTACTGACTTTGACGTAGCGGACCTGCTGCTCATCGACTCTGAACTCATGGGCATTAGCTCTGTTTCGGGTAACGATGTGGTGGTCACTCGTGGACAACTCTCCACCTCTGCTGTGTCTCACTCTGCTGGTTCAGACGTAACTCTGATCGAGCCTGGTGCAACTCAAACCACAATCAATGAGGGTGGTACCTTCCTTGATTCTGATACCACTCTGACCGTTGCTTCTGCAAACGCTCTGGGTGCTACTACTAACGACTACATCAGAATCGACGACGAAATCCTGCGTATCTCCGCTATTGCTGGCGATGACCTGACCGTCGTTCGTGGTCAACTGGGTACTACCTCTGCTGCTCACACCGATCTGTCTGTTGTTACCATCCAGACCGTTACCATCCAGAAGACTGAAATCAATGAGCGCACCTCCACTGGTGTTGCTGCTCCTCTGATCAAGAACCTGGACACCTACGAGACCACTGTTGAGTCTGCCTCTAACAACTGGAAGTGGGCAGGTCGCAACCCTGGCGTCTATGGTAACTCCCTGCGTGTGGTCATGACCGACGCTGGTCCTGATCAAATCCTGTACCTGGCACAACCCACCTCCGCTGAGTGGGAGTTCACTGCTGGTTCCGCTGTTTCCTATTCTGCAGCAAACATCTACGGTAAAGTTTATAACTACACCGTGGTTCTGACCTTCAAGCGTGGTTCCACACTTATTGGTGATTGGGAAGCAGACAACTACTTTACTGCTAACAGCGGTAACGTAACTGGTCGTGTTCTTGCTTGGGATAAGGAAACCCGCCGCCTGGAAGTCAGCATCGACGGCACTTCTTCGGATGTCCTGGAAGTCAACGATTCTGTTACCGAACTGGCAAACAATAACAATGCTCCTGGTAGCGCAACTGGTGACAGTGGCGAAATCCAAAGCATCCAGCGCCGTCTGTACACTGTACTGAACGCTGGCAGCCCCCGCTTCACTCCTAACACAAACCTCCGTGACGCCAACGCTGCTCTGATCACTGTCTCTGATAGTGCTGATGCGTGGGCAGAGCGCGAGTTCGCTCCTGGTCAACTGTGGGTTAACGTTGCTTCCCGTCCTACAACCTCTGCATGGGTTGAAGATCGTGGCGGTCGCCATGACCTGATGCACATCCTGGTTATCGACGGTGACGGTAAACTGACTGGTACCGTTGGTTCGGTTGTTGAGAAGTTCTTGAACGTCTCTAAGGCATCCGATGCTCGCGGCACTCAGGGTGAGGCACTGTACTACCGCGATGTTGTTAAGAACAACTCCGAGTACATCTACTGGGGTTCTCACGAAGCTGGCGCTATCTTCGATATCGATTCTAACGCTAATGGTGCATTCGGTCGTACAGGCGTTGGTACTGACTTTGACCTGATCAAGGCAGATGCCGATCACTTCCTGTTTGACGTTGATAATCCTGGCGCTGTTGTTGCTACAGCAAAACCGCTGCTGTTGTCCAAGAACAATGCAACCATCAAGTTCCATCTGCAAGGTGGTGTTGACGGTTACACCCTGTCTCGTGACAACCTGCTTGGCGCATACGATCTGTACAGCGATGCAGAAACCGAAGAGGTTGACTACATCCTGATGGGTCCTTCGATGAGCACCGAGCTTGACACAATCGCTAAGGCACAAAAGGTTATCGATCTGGCAGCAACCCGTAAGGATTGCATGGCATTCGTTTCTCCCCCGCGTGCAGACGTGATTGGTGTTCCTAGCACCCGTCAAATCGTTGATCGTACGATTGACTTCTTCAACCAACTGTCAAGCACTTCATATGCAGTGTTCGACAACAACTATAAGTACATCTACGACAAGTACAACGACAAGTATCGTTACATCCCCTGTAACGCTGACGTTGCTGGTCTGGTACTTAGCACAACTCTCAACCAAGAGCCCTGGTTCTCCCCTGCTGGTTTCAACAGAGGTCAACTGCGTAACGCGATCAAACTCGCTTACTCTCCTCTGAAGGATCACAGAGACATGCTCTACAATGCACGCATCAACCCGATCGTTGCATTCCCTGGTCAAGGCATTGTTCTCTTTGGTGATAAGACCGCTCTCGGTTATGTCTCCGCATTCGATCGTATTAACGTTCGTCGCCTGTTCCTGGTTATGGAGCAAGCAATCGCTGAGGCAGCAAAGACTCAACTGTTTGAACTGAATGACGAGTTCACTCGCCAGTCGTTCAAGAATATCGTTGAACCCTTCCTGCGTCGCATTCAGTCGCGTCGTGGTGTGGTTGACTTCCTTGTAGTTTGCGATGGCACCAACAATCCCGCTGATGCTATCGACCGTGGTGAGTTCTTCGCGGAGATCTTCGTGAAGCCCACTCGCTCCATCAACTACATCACTCTCACCTTCACCGCTACCAGAACTGGTGCATCGTTCGCAGAGATCACCTCGTAACACAACGGGGGACTTCGGTCCCCCCTTCCCCCTCACATGCATTATCAATCCATTAGGAGAATAAACAACAATGGCTGATCAACGTAGAAGATCCCCAGGTCAAATCGAGGGTGGGTTCATCGATTCTCCCATCTTCAACTTCCGCGACAAGATCGAAGATCTTGCTCGCCCTAATCTGTTCCAAGTCGAAATCAACTTCCCCGAGCTCGTCAACACAGGTCGTCCTGGCGTTGGTGGTGCCGCAGGTAGTTCCGAGTCTCGCAGACAAGAGTCCGCTGGTTCCGCAGACGAATCCATTTCGGGTTCCAACCTGATGTCCACCTTCCTCGTGAAGGCAGCGAACCTCCCCGCATCTACCATCGGTGTTATTGAAGTACCCTATCGTGGTCGTACTCTCAAGATCGCTGGTGACCGCACATTCGAGCCTTGGACCGTTACAGTTCTGAACGACCAAGAGTTCAGACTCCGCGCTAAGTTTGAGGAGTGGGCAACCCGCATCCAAAACCTTCAGCAAAACATCCAAGACGCCAAAGAGATTGGTGACTATCAATCCAATGCGATTGTTCGTCAGTTCTCCCGTCAAGGTGACCAGAAGAGAGCATATTCTTTCCAAGGCATCTGGCCGAGCAGCATCAGCGCAATCGATCTGGCATGGGATAACAACGATACTCCCGAAGAGTACACCGTTGAGTTCCAAGTCCAGTTCTGGACATACGCAGATGACGTGAACATGGGCAATAGTCGTGTTTGATAACTTGCCTAAATAACTTAGGCAATCAAACGAGACAATATTGATGGCAAACCTTTTTGGTTATTCTCTAGCACGTAAGAAGGGTCAGGGCTCTGCCCCTTCTTTTGTGCGTAAAGACAGTGATGATGCCGCCGCACCTATTGCTGCTGGTGGTTATTTTGGTCAATACGTTGACCTGGGTGATGCTGTTAATAAGGAAAGCGACTCCGATGTCATTGGTCGTTATAGAGAAATGGCGATCCATCCTGAGTGTGATAGCGCCGTTAACGATATCGTAAATGAAGCAATCGCGGGTGATCTGGACAATCACCCCGTCGATATCGAACTGTCCAACCTTATGGTGTCAGATAAACTCAAGCGAGTTATTCGCGATGAGTTTTCAAACATTCTGTCACTTTTAGACTTTGATCGTAAGGCATACGACCTTTTCCGTCGCTGGTATATCGACGGTCGTCTGTTCTTCCACAAGATGATTGATGTCCAGAATCCGTCTGCAGGTATAACGGAACTGAGATACATCGATCCCCGTAAGATCAAAAAAGTTATCGAATACGATCAGCCTAAAGATCGTCTTCGTGCACCTGTTGATCCCGAAACTGCTGTCCTCGCACCTAAGTCTATAGAGTATTACATCTATAGTCCCAAAGGTTTGAAGGGATATGAAAAGGCAGGAGTAAAGATCGCACCTGATGCCATTTGCTATGTCCACTCTGGTGTGTTGGACATGCAAAGAAACATGGTGCTTTCACACCTTCACAAAGCGATTAAGGCACTCAATCAACTTCGTATGATTGAGGATTCGCTGGTGATTTATCGACTGTCCCGTGCACCAGAACGTCGTATTTTCTATATTGACGTTGGTAATCTGCCAAAGCAAAAGGCAGAGCAATACCTGCGCGAGGTCATGAGTCGCTACAGAAACAAACTGGTGTACAACGCTGACACTGGTGAGATTCGTGACGACAAAAAGATGATGAGTATGTTGGAAGACTTCTGGCTTCCTCGCCGCGAGGGAGGGCGCGGCACCGAAATCTCTACCCTCCCTGGCGGGCAAAACCTGGGCGAACTGGAAGACGTTAAGTATTTCCAGCGTAAGCTCTACCGTGCACTCAACGTGCCCGAGTCACGGTTGGAATCGGAATCTACTTTCAACCTCGGTCGTAGTGCTGAGATTACTAGAGACGAAGTGAAGTTCCAGAAGTTTATTACAAGACTTCGCAAACGTTTCAGTGATCTGTTCAACGACCTGTTGAAAACTCAACTCGTTCTTAAGGGTGTTATCTCCCTTGAAGAATGGGATGATATGAAAGAGCATATCCAATATGACTTCATTGCGGATAACTATTTCAGCGAACTCAAGGAAAAAGAAATCCTGAATGAGCGTCTTGCTCTGCTTCAGCAGATGGATGCATATGCAGGAAAGTATTTCTCCCTTGAGTATTTGCGTCGTCAAGTCCTGAAGCAAACTGATGATGAGATCGCAGAGATCGATGCACAGATGCAAGAGGAAATGGCAGCTGGGAAACTGATCGATCCCATGGCGATGCAACAGATGGAACATGAGCAGATGGCAATGAGTCTGCAACCGCCCGAACCCGAAGTTCCCGAAGAGGAAGGCGTCGATCCCAAGGACTACAAGCGCGGTGAAATCTGATTGTGCTAAATAATATATGTTAGTGCACACACATTACTATGGCATCCCCCGCGTCTCTTGACATTGTAAATGCATTGTTCGCTGGTCAGAAAGATCTTTCTGATCTGGTGAATGTAGCGATGCACGATAAAGCACTGGAAGCAATCCAACAGAAAAAGCATGAAGTTGGAAAGCAGTTCTTCAACTCTTCGGAAGAAGAGGAAGAAGAAGACGGTGAAGAACAACCTTCAGAGGAAAACGATGAAACTGATCACGGAGAAGATTGAAGAAGCCAAGGTAGTTATTACCGAAGGCAAGAACGGTACTAAAAAATATTTCATTGAGGGTGTATTCCTTCAGGGAGATATCAAAAACCGTAACGGTCGTATGTACCCTGTTGGACTTCTTGAAAGAGAAGTTGCAAAGTACGATGCTGACTATATTCAGTCTGGTCGTGCGCTGGGCGAACTCGGTCACCCCGAGGGTCCAACAATCAACCTTGATCGCGCTTCACACCTCATCACTTCCCTGAAGAAAGAAGGTACCAACTTTGTTGGTAAGGCACGTCTGCTGGAAACCCCGATGGGCAAGATTGCAAAATCTCTGCTTGATGAGGGTGTAAGACTGGGCGTATCTTCCAGAGGTCTTGGTACTATCAGAGAGAGCAATGGTTGCAAGGTCGTCTGTGATGACTTTATGCTCGCAACCGCAGCAGATATTGTTGCAGATCCCTCTGCTCCCGACGCATTCGTTAACGGAATCTACGAAGGGAAAGAGTGGATTTGGAATAACGGTTCCATCCATGAAGAGCAGATCGAACAGATCAAGCGTCGTATTGACCAAGCCGCGCAAAATCAACTTGAGGAAAGGAAACTTTCCGCATTTAACCAGTTTTTGCAAAACTTGTAATATATAAATAACTATAGCAAATCAGACCTTTGTACCAGGAGACACACTAATGTCTAAAGAGATTGAAAATCTGGACGAGAACCAAGTGACAGCTAACGCGAAGCCTGCTGATCCCCAGAAAAAACTGGAGAATGAAGGCAGTGGTCTCGCTGGTGTTGAAGATCTTGGCGGTCCCACCCCTCAGAACTCCAAGCCCGACGACGATTCTAATAAGTATCGTGTCGTAGCAAAGAGCGCATCTGCACCTACAACCAAGCCTTCTGCTGCTTCGGCGTCCCAAGGCGCAAGCATCAAGAAAGAGGATGCTGAGGTTGAAGGTGAAGAACTCACCGAATCCGAAGAAGAAGAGACAATGATCGAAGTGGATCTTTCCGCCGACGTTGCTGCTCTGACCGAAGGTGAGGACCTGAGCGAAGAGTTTAAGGCAAAGGCAGCAACCATTTTTGAGGCTGCTGTTGTTACTCGCCTTAACGAAGAACTTGAGCGTATGCATGAAGATTACGCAAAAGTTCTTGCAGAAGAGATTGAGACAGTTAAGTCCGAACTTGCTGAGCAGGTAGATGAGTACCTGACTTACGCCGTTCAGCAGTGGACTAAAGATAATGCACTCGCCATTGAAAGCGGCATTCGTGTCGAGATGGCAGAGAGCATGATGACTGGTCTCAAGCAAGTTTTCGCAGAGAACTACATTGAGATCTCTGACGAGAAGGTTGACTTGGTTGACGAAATGACCGAGCAACTCGATATTATGGAGAAAAAACTCAACGATCAAATCGAGGAGAATGTCGCTCTCGTACGCGAGATCGGCGGATATACCAAGAATGGGATTGTGAGCGAAGTTTCGGAAGGTCTGTCGCTGACCCAAAAGGAAAAGCTGGCAGCACTTGCTGGAGCAGTTGAGTTTGAAAATGAAGAAACCTACCGTGAGAAAGTTGCAACTCTTCGTGAGTCGTACTTCTCCACTAAACCCGAGGTTACTCCTAGCGAGTTGACTGAGGATGTGCAAGTCGAGAGTCAGAACGTAAGCGGTTCTATGAGCGCATATGTTCAGGCACTTTCTCGCTGGTCTAAATGATTTTAGATTGTAATCTAGTTCACTAATCTTACCTACTAAGGAGACAAAAGCAAATGTTCAACTCCGAGCATCTGCAGGAAAAGTGGGCACCCATTCTGGAACACTCCGAGATCGATGGTATCTCTGATAAGTATAGAAAGGCTGTTACCGCTGTCCTGCTCGAAAACCAAGAATCCTTCCTCCGTGAAGAGCGTGGGATCCTGCACGAAGCTGCCCCCACAATGTCCGCAGGCACTGGTGGTTTCACTGGCGCTTCAACCGCTACTGGTCCTGTTGCTGGTTTCGACCCCGTTCTGATCAGCCTGATCCGCCGCTCGATGCCTAAGCTGATTGCTTATGACATCGCTGGTGTTCAGCCGATGACTGGTCCTACTGGACTGATCTTCGCCATGCGCTCCCGCTATGGCACCAACCGTACTGGTGGTACTGAGGCATTCTTCAACGAATCCGATTCCGAGTTCTCCGCTGAGAACGCAGCATCCAACCTGGGTCGTACCGCACAGTCTGGTTCTAACCCCGCAGTCCTGAACGACGCAGCACCTGGCGCTTACACCTATTCTGGTGGTATGCCGACCGCTGAGTCTGAAGCACTGGGCGATGGCGCTGGTAACGCTTTCGCTGAAATGAACTTCAGCATCGAGAAGGTCACCGTGACCGCTCAATCTCGTGCACTGAAGGCAGAGTACAGCCTTGAGCTGGCTCAAGACCTTAAGGCAGTTCATGGTCTGGACGCTGAGTCCGAGCTTGCAAACATCCTCAGCACCGAGGTGCTGGCAGAGATCAACCGTGAGGTTGTTCGTACTGTTTACAAGATCGCTCGTCCTGGCGCTCAGAACAACACTGCTACCCCTGGCATCTTCGACCTGGACGTTGACTCCAACGGTCGTTGGTCTGTTGAGAAGTTCAAAGGTCTTCTCTTCCAAATCGAGCGTGACATGAACGCAATCGGTCACGAGACTCGTCGCGGAAAGGGCAACATCCTCATCTGCTCTGCTGATGTGGCATCTGCTCTGTCCATGGCTGGTGTTCTCGATTACACCCCCGCTCTGGCTGGCAACGCTGGTCTGAACGGCGATGACAACAGCAGCACCCTTGCTGGTACCCTCAACGGTCGCATCAAGGTGTATGTTGATCCTTATTCCGCTAACGTAAGTGACAAGCACTTCTACGTTGCTGGTTACAAGGGTTCCTCCGCATACGACGCTGGTCTGTTCTATTGCCCCTACGTGCCCCTGCAAATGGTTCGTGCCGTTGGTCAGGACACCTTCCAGCCCAAGATCGGCTTCAAGACCCGCTACGGCATGGTTGCTAACCCGTTCGCAGAAGGCACCGCTCAAGGTGCTGGTGCTCTCACCGCTAACGCCAACCGCTACTACCGTCGCGTACAGGTCGCTAACCTCATGTGATCATGTGAGTATTTACTCACAATCATTGTTACAAAGGACCCTTCGGGGTCCTTTTTTTATTAAATATAGTATACTAAAGGACACCAATGAGTTCAGGATCCGTGACCAAAGTAGATCTCCTTGCCAGGGTGTACAAACTCAAGGCCGCCCTGTACAACGGACAACATAAAAACAAAGGAAAGGATTGGCACGATGGTGCCCATGCGGCGCTAACATCTGTGTTAAACATCCTTGACGAGTATTCCAGATGAAAGACTTGGACTTTCTAGACAACCTCTTACCCATGGACGATACAGACCTCAAGGAGTTGCAAGCAAGAGCACTACGCATGAAGATAGACATCTTGATGGAGGAACCCTGCCCAATCTATGAAGCGGATGCTGATGATTGGGAGGACTTCTGGTATGGAGAAGCGGCATGAAATGGAAATGGGGAGAGGATGTGCCTGCACCAGAGCATGTTACAAAAGAAGAAGTGCAGGAGATGATTGATGCTGCCATACGACGCCACAATCGTAATGCTTCGATTATCAGTATGTGTGTTGGTTGGGTTGTTCTTGCACTTTTTGCTGAAGGTCTGCTTCGACTCATTGGAGTAATACCGCCCGTACTACCATGGCTCAACATTACCTTGAAATAACAGGGATTATTTTGTTGTTGATCTTTGCTGCCACGATGTTCTATCACGGCACAATGATCATGAAGAATAAACATGGATACTGGCATATGGACCACAAAGAGTGGGAACGTGCTAGTATTAGAAAGCGTATTGAAGAACTCCTGAAAGACAAATGAGTTTATCTACAGACTGGCGTTACGCTGATGATCGCATGGAACTGCGACAGCAGGTCTTTATGGCGCTCAAAGACTACCTCAATGAATACCCCCGAGCAGTCTATGAGTTTTCTCATGACTGGGTGTCCCAGGGCAATAACAACCTAAATAACCTTGAGACGTGCTTTAAGTGGTTCCTACGGGAACTAAATATAAAGGGTATTACTGAGCAGTATGGCAACCTGGAAGAACCAGATACAGAATAAGAACTTCTTGAGCCCGATTGGGTTCAAGTTTACGCTGGCAAAGTATCCTAAGGTTGCCTATTTCTCTCAGTCTGCAAACATCCCTTCAATCAATCTGGGTGTCTTAGAGCAACCTACTTACTTCGGACGTTCCCTCCCATCAGACGGGAACATTACATATGATCCATTCACCATGAACTTCTTGGTGGATGAAGATATCGAGAACTATATTATCTTACACAACTGGATTCGTGGTCTGGGTGTCCCTGATAGATTCAGGGAGCGTAGAGATTTCATGGATGCTCAGGGAGAACTCACCAACGGTATGCAAGGTCCCGAAACAAAGTTTGCGGACGCCACGTTGACAGTTCTAAACTCAAACTTTAGGTCTAACTTTCAGGTCGTATTTTATGATATACTACCTGTATCTCTCAGTGCTTTGGACTTTAACGCATCTGTAGATGGTACAGAGTATGCTGCTGCGTCAGTGACTTTCAGATACAGATCATACGAGATTCAAGCGGTTGAGGGGACCCGTAAGACCGAACTCTCCTAATGGCAATCTTAAATCTTGAACGTTTGCAAGAGCAATGGGCAGAAGATGCCCCTCTTGATGAGAACGACCTTGTGAATCAAGCACTTGCTGTGCCTGGACTTCATCAACGTTGGATGACATATCATAGCACATTCAAGTTGATGCTGAGTGATGCACAGGTGAACATGAATCGCATCATCAAAGAGAAGTATGAATACTATGCAGGCAAAGCACCTGCAAAAGTATATGCGGAAAAACCCTTTGACCACAAGGTACTCAAAGGTGACCTAGATAAGTATGTCTATGCCGACGATGATTGGTGTAAAGCGAAACAGAAAATAGACTACCTTGAAACTTGCCTATATTTTATAGAGGGCGTTTTAAGGCAAATCTCTAACAGAGGTTACACCATCAAAAACGTCATCGATTTGAGAAAGTTTGAAGCGGGTTATTGATGACGGTTATCACCAAAAAGAATGAAGTTTACATCAAGGTAAATACAGAACCCCATATTCACCAAGAACTTGCAGACTACTTCTGCTTTGAGGTTCCTGGTGCTAAGTTCATGCCTCACTATAGATCCCATGTGTGGGATGGAAAGGTCCGTCTGTACTCCCCAGGAACGGGGGAGATATATGCGGGTCTTTTTGACTATGTAACGCACTTCCTTGATGAACGTGGGTACAAGTACAAACTTGAGGAGAGTCAGTTCTATGGACTACCAAATGAATCCGACCCCTTCATCACTCCTGAGGGTGTTGCGGGGTTTGTTAGATCTTTGGATTTGCCTTTCAAAATCCGAGATTACCAACTCAAAGCAGTATTCTCAGCACTTAAAGCTAATCGCAAACTACTACTCTCCCCCACGGGATCAGGAAAATCCCTGATCATCTACACTCTGGTGAGATGGCACCTGATGAAAGAGAGAAACATTCTTATCATTGTGCCGACACAATCCCTCGTCACTCAGTTGACCCAGGACTTCAAAGATTATGGATGGGCAGCAGATCATTACGTCCATCAGATCATGGGTGAACTGAGTGACGAGGGATTGTG
>Ga0222716_10001799_pt1 | contig 17706 bp, 18 predicted proteins | sample C33_13DmetaG_FD_165044 | JGI IMG/M metagenome (GOLD analysis project Ga0222716, IMG submission 165044) | Estuarine water microbial communities from San Francisco Bay, California, United States - C33_13D | ecosystem: Environmental > Aquatic > Marine > Unclassified | place: USA: California... | reverse complement strand
CGGGCGACCCCGCAATGCTCCGATCAGGCGGCATGATTATTCAGCAGCAGTTTCTGGAGCAGACGGCTGTAGCAAACATCTTTGACCCGACGATGGCTAGGGCTCTAAGCGGCGCGATGCGTCAGGCAAGCCTTGTCGAAGCTACGTCCACGATTTCTGAGGCAGATGTTCAAGCTCGGGCTCAAGTCATCCTTCAGCAAAATCGAGAACGTGAGCGTCTGCAAAGTGAAGAAGTGCGTCAGGCTGCTCACAGAGACATTGCCCGTAGCCTGCTGGAGTTGGAAGGGACAGAACTTAAGGCCACCTATCTAGCCACAGACATTCTCGGTCGAGAAGTCGAAAGAGGTCTTGGGCGAGACGAGACGGCAAAAGCAAACTTGCGTATCAGCAAGTTCCTTGGGCTACCTGCTCTAAAGCCTCTTCGTGAACAATGGGCGCAAACTGCGCTAGATGAGAACTGGGAAGAAGAGTTCAACGCATTCGCTTTGCAGTTCTACCCAGGTCCAAGAAGAGACGAGAAGTTCTTCCCGGCTCAAACCAAGGCGATGTTGCGAAGAATGCAAGGTATGCCTCGCTCTACAGATGTTCCAGGCAGGCAGTTGAGTCGCTTTGACATATTGCGCGACTTCTACCGTCTTGGGGGTGCAAACTAATGAGCAACTCCCTCGTCCCCCCTCTCTTCCCAGAGCAACCCGACTTCCAATACATCTGGAAGCAGTCGGAAAGCTACGAGCCCAAGAAGGAGAAGAAGATCCAGTCGCTCTCAGCAGCGATGGATGTAGACGAGGACACCGTTCGTCAAAACCTGCCTGACTATGAGGCTCTGTTTGCCTCTCAGCAGCTTTACAACGACACAGTTGCTCGCAGTTACCCGACCTTCTACAGGAACCTCTCTAACACCCCTTTCGTCGCGGCGGCTCGCGACGACATGGGCAACCTGATTGAGACGGAAGGCTGGTGGAACGAGATCGCGAACGCCTACAACGTCGCCCGTGACACGGTAGCGATCGGCAACATCGGCACCCGCGCCATGTTGGATGGCCGGGATCTCTACCCTTACGAGCGACGCAAGATCGAGCGTGCTCGCCAACTGCAACGCGCTCACATGCAGAGCGAGCCGGGTCTAGTAGCGGCGTCCGCCGAACTGCTGGGCACGATGCAGGAGACGCTGGGCTACTCGCTGGCGGCTGGCGCAGCAGCCGGTGCTGTGTTCCCTCCTGCTGCTCCGTTTGTGTCCGGGGGCGTTGCGTTTGCTACCAGCTACAACCTTGAAGCAGGCAACCTTTACGCCGACCTTGTCATGGACGGCTACACGCCTGCCCAGGCTGCGGAGATCGGTGCTACCTACGGTGCGGTGATCGCAGGCTTTGAGGCAATAGGTCTGAAGGGTGCTGGCGCTGGACTCAAGGCACTGGGTCGAGAAGCCTTGAAGGGCAAAGCCAGCGACTTCTTGAAGAAGCAGACGGCGGGCGAAGCCTTCAAGCAGATCATCCTCAAGGACTACGCCTTAAAAGGGATCGGCCTGGAGGCGCTGACAGAAGGCGTGCAAGAGGTGTGGTCGGAACTCGGCAAGCGCCGCGCCTCTGAGCTTTACCGGCCCGACAACCTCTACGAGCCCGAGTATCTGGAGACGTTTGGGCAGGCTGCTTGGCACACTGCCAAGGGCATGGTTCTGCTGGGTGGCCTGCCTGCTGGTGGCAGGCTTGCTATCGAGAACATGCGAGCCGCCGAGTCGTTCCACGACGAGCGCGAAGCGGTCAGGGCAGCCGAGAACTACGCAAGGTCTAGGGCTCCCGAGGCTGCGGAGCAGGTCAGCCGTGAAGCCGGTGAGACGCTGCCGGATGACAAGTATTACCTCCGCGCTCAAGGCTTCATGGAGACGGTGCGCGACATCGAGCGTCAGGAGCGCGAGCAGGGCAAGCCCGAAGGAGGGTTCCGCCGCACGCTAGAGGAGTATCAACCGGGCCTGCTGGAGAAGTTGGAAGAGGCAGCGGCTCGCGACGGTGATGTCGAACTGTCCAAGACGGACTTCGACAAGGTGTTCTCGCAGACTGAGGCGTTCAAGGCAGCGTTCCAGCATGTCGCTCACAGGGAGGACGGCATGACCGTCCGCGAGCGCGAAGAGTTCATGGGCATCCGCGAGAAGATGACCAAGGACATGGAGGAGGAGCAGAAGGCTGAACTCCAGAAGATGGAGGAGGTCGAGGACGAGCTTGTCGAGATCCGTCAGGCTGTCCGCGCTGCTGTTGAGCCGGTGATCGGGGAGGAAGCAGCCAAGGGCATGGACGTAGCGGCGAACATGACCGTGCTAACGTCCTTCATCACGCGAGCGGCGGCGGTCCAAGGCATCAGCCCCAAGGAGTTCGTCGAACGCTACATGCCTGAGATCCAGCAGCGTGTGCTGGGCGAGGAGGCGGCGCAGGCAGCCCCTGTCATCGAGGTTGTCGAGGCAGAGCCTGAGATGTCTGAGGCGATGACGGAAGCCAACGAGGCTCCTGTCACCCGTGTCACGCCTGTCGTAGCGAGCGCGGCCACGGAGAACCCGCAGCGCCAAGCGGTAGAGCCTGAGCCTACTGCGGAGCCTGAGCCTGCGGCTGAACCTGCTGTGGTGGAAGAAGCCGCTGTCGCGCCTGCCCAGCCCCAGGTGCGTCGCATCCCCAAGATCAGCAAGGGAGCGATTGAAGCGATCCAGACTGCTGACATGGACGAAGCGCCCGAAGGCACTATCGGTGGCTCGTTCTTGGAGGGCAGCGAGGAGTTCCTTCAGTGGGCAGCAGACAGTCTCCAGCTTCGCATCGACTACCTGGAGTCGAGTGGCGTCGATCTCATCATGGAGAAGAACTCTCGGATCTCCGAGGGGTTCGCCGAGGCATCCAACAACAGGCGGATTGCTGCTCTTCAAAAGCAGCTAGACAAGCTAGAGAAGAGCCTGGAGAGAGTAGAGAAGAAGCAGGAAGAGGCGGTAGAGGTCGAGGCGGCCCCGACGCCTGAGCCCGCTCCTGAGCCTGCCGCCCAGCCCGGTCCTGCTGCGACGCAGTTGTTCGAGGGCGACGCCACGCCGGAACAGACCGCCAAGTTCTTGTCTCTGCTGCCTCCTCGTAACGCGCAAGGTCTATTCGACCTGTCCAACGAGAAGCGTCTTCCGAGGACTGGTCGCTTCGTCAAGATGCAGGAAGCCTTGATGGCGATGGACCGAGGCGAGATTACTCGCGAGCAGCGGGATGCTTTGGCCGACATCCTTAAGCCGGTCTTGGCTGACGACCAGATTTACGACGCTCCAACTAACGAGGAGATGTCGAACGCTCTTAAGCCTAAGCAGGTAGCCTTGCTGAACCAGAACTTGGAAGCTGGTCGGAGGGTTGGCGTCAGACTGGACATTCCTTCGACCAAGAAGGGTGCTCGAACCATCGCGGTCCACGATGTCGGTGCCAAGAGCAAGAAGGCAAAGGGCTACCAGCGGGGCGGAAAGGAGGTTAGTTACACCAACGTAGCCCGCCTCTCGAACGCCGAGATGGTGATGCACCAGGAGACGGCCAAGGCTGTCGCGCTTGGTGAGAACAAGGACAAGCTCGGCGTCATATACGGCGACTGGATGCCTACGACCGTAGAAGAAGCAACCAAGATCGCCCAAGAAGCCCTGACCGACCCTGCGTGGCGTCAGGTCGGCATTGACCCTGAGCGTCACGGTTACTACTACGACCGCAAGACGGGTGAGCCGCTAGTCAGCGCCGACGAGGTGGTGCAGGTCGGCAGTCAGGTGTTCGCGAAGAACGCCAAGGTGGCCGGGAAGGAGCAGTTCCTCTACAGCAAGGAGGCAGCGGCAGCGTTTGACGAAAGCGCCTACCGCCCCGAGGTTGTAGCCTGGGCCAAGGAGCAGTTCGGGGACCGCGTCGCCCCCAACGGCAAGCCTGTCTACCAGAACTTCGTGCGCTGGTTCGGGGACAGCAAGGTGGTAGACGAGGACGGTAAGCCGCTAGTGGTTTACCACGCGACAACCGCAGAGTTTTCTAAGTTTGATCGGCAGGCCGAAGGAAGCATGTTCACCTATGGCCGCGAGCCAGGATCAGGTGGCATCTTTTTTAGTTCGACCCCCTCTCCATATTTTACTGAAGGCTCTCGCGGTCAAGAAAAGGGGGGGAGAACTATACCCGCCTATGTGACGATCAAAAATCCAGCGATAGTGCCTAGGGGTTTATCTCTTGAGGAGCAAGCCAAGGCTCTGCGTGAAGCGGAAGAGCAAGGGCATGACGGTGCTATTATTGGAGAAGTTGAATACGTCGCCTTCGACCCCAACCAGATCAAGTCCACCCAGAACCAGGGCGACTTCAGCGCCGACCCTGGCATCCTCTACAGCAAGGAGGGCGACAAGAAGGTTCTAGGCACCGCCTCCTTCGAGGGCACGGACGCCATCCAGAAGATCCTGCTCGACCCCGACGCCAAGCCCACAACTCTGATGCACGAGTTGATGCACTGGAACTTGGAGTTGATGTCCAACATGTCGTTGAACATCGAGCAGAAGGAGGAGGCGCAGCGCAACGCGCTGGAGAAGCAGGTGCTTAAGGACACGACGGCCCTGCTGGAATGGGCGGGCTACAAGGGCACGCTGGAAGACTGGCGTCAGATGGACCTAGACGCTCGCCGCCCGTTCCACGAAGCCATCGCCGCGTCGTTCGAGTTGTTCCTCTACAAGGGCGAAGCGCCGAGCAGGCAACTCAAGGGCATCTTCCAGAGGTTGCTGAACTACATCAACGAGAGCTACAAGCAGATCGTCAAGCGGTTCCAGAAGGAATACGAAGACGAGTTCAAGCGCCCCTTGCCTGCTCTGAACGACGATGTCCGCGCCATCTTTGGGCGCATGATGTCCGCCGAGCGGGACACGATGGACTTCTTCGATCAGTATGACATGACTGCCCGGCTGGTGACTCGCGAGCAGTGGGTCGAGGCTGGCCGTGACCCACAGGACTACGACGAATACGACCGGGACTTCAAGGACGCCATCGCGGAGGCGCAGGCGGAACTGACCCAGCGTCGGATGGAGGAGGTCGGCTGGCAGGGTCGGGCTCGCGAGCGCACGGGTGGCAAGATTCGTGAGGAGCGTCGTCGCACGGAAGCCAAGGCTCGCGAGGACATCGACGCCGAGGTTCGCGAGACGCAGATCTTCCAACTTCAGAGCTACATCTACAACGGCTACTACCGTGCGGTAGACAACCCGAGGGTTGAGCCTGCCAAGGCTGAGAGCACGCGCCTGAGTTACGAGGCTGTCGCTGCCATTGACGAGAAGATGGCGAAGAAGCTGGCGAGGCGTGGCCTGCTGAAGAAGAAGAACGGCATCCCGCTCGACGTAGCCCGCAACATGTTCGGCTTCGAGAGTAACGAGCAGATGCTCCAGCAGTTGTCGGAGTCGCGCTCTATCAAGGACGAGGTCGAGTATCGACTTGACCGCTACATGATTGAGGAGCAGTCGGGTCTGACGGACCCGGTGCTGGTCGAGGAGCGTATCCAGGCTGCGATCCACAACCGGATGCGCGAGCGCGTCATCGGCTTGGAGTTGCGTTACATCCTGAACAACGGCAAGAACACCAAGGAGGAGTTGGCGAACGCTCGGGAGATGGCTCGCGACATCATCGCGAGAACGCCTACGGGTGACATCAATCTCACGGCCTACAACCGTGCTGCTGCCCGCGCTCGCAAGAAGGCGCTGAAAGCGCTGAAGGACGGCGACATGGAGGCTGCTGCGTTCGCGAAGCGGCAGGAGTTGCTGAACGAGGCGCTGATCCGTGAGGGTGGCAAGGCTCGCGAGGAGGTCCGCAAGCTGGTCAACGCCAACAAGCGTGTCTTCCGTCACCGATCGGACAAGTCGCTGGCGAAGGCGGGCTACGACGTAGTCATCGTCAAGGGCCTGCGCGCGCTGCTGTCTAGGCTAGGCATCGGCGGTGCGTTCGAGGGCGACCCTGCTGCTGCAATGGACGCGATGCGTCAGAAGCACCCAGAGTTCAGCAGGGAGATGGAGAGCGAGATCGAGCACTTCTTGGGCTTGGACTTGCCTGAGGCTCGGGTCGGTGACCGCCGCAAGCAGATGGAGCGTTTGACTCTGGCAGATGCCAAGAGGTTGCGGACGCTTATGAACATCTGGCTCAAGCGAGCCAAAGATGATCGCAGTGCAGTCCTTCAAGGCAAGAAGCAGGACATCGAGACGGCTCAAGAATCCTTGCTGACTAGGATCAGCCGCATCTCTGCCAAGGACCGTGCGATCAACGAGAAGGAGAACGGTTGGTGGTCAAGGATTCGCGACTTCGCATCGGACCTCATCAGGTTTGAGCAACTGTTCCGACGCATCGACGGCGGTGAGACTGGCCCTTGGACAAGCGTGTTCCGCACGATCAAGGATGCTGCCAACAACCTGCGCGTTGCCTTCAAGGGGTTCTTGGACTTCTTCCAAAAGGGCTTGAAGGGTTTGGATCTCAAGATGCCCGGCGGCGAGCGAATGATTACTGCCGAGATCCCAGGCGCTCGCAAGCCTGTCGTGTTCGGGTCGGGCAACACCGCAGCCAAGTTGGAGTTGATGCACTTCGCGATGCACTTCTACGGCAACGCGAGTAACCGAGAGCGTCTGGTGGCTGGGCTGACTGGCCCGGATGGCAACAGGGCAGCGGTTGAAGCGGGGATCGGCAGATTTCTGCAAAGCCAGATCGACCAGGGCGTGCTGACTCTCAAAGACTTCCAGTTCATGCAGAGTCTGTTCGACAAGCTCGCAGACGACGGCTTGTTCAAGAAGGCTCAGGAGGTCATGTATCGCACCCGTGGCTACGAGATGGAGACGGTGGAGCCGACGCCGTTCACGATCACGTTCCCCGGCGCGACGGAGGCCACCGAGTTCAAGGGCGGCTACATTCCTGTGCGCTATGCTAGGGATGAGGATGGTGGCACCTTGACGGAGGCTACGCTGGAAGAGGGGCAAATCAGTCCTGAGCAGCAGCACATGCGCGTCATGGAATACCTGCCGTCGTTCACCAAGAACCGCGTCAAGGATGTGCAGGATGGTCGGGCTTTGGAGTTGGATCTTCGCCAAGTCCTGCACCATGCCCATGAGGTCTACCGCTTCATCCACATGACGGAACCGGGCACGGACGCCTACAAGATCATCAACGGCTTGGACGGCAATAGCCCCGTGAAGGCGGCGTTCGTGGCTCGCTTTGGCAACAAGGCGTATCGGAACTTGCTGGCATGGTTGAAGCGTTCAACCTACCAAGCGACGGAGCGTGAGGCGCTGGCGGCAGGTCAGGCTCTCAATGCCATCGCTCGCAACGCGAACATGGGCGTGATGTTCTTGAACGCGGGCAACTCGTTGCAGAACTACTCGGGCCTAGCCATCCCGATGCGCCGTCTTGGGTTCAGCCGGGTTGCCGGTTCGTTCATCCGAACCTTGTTCAACCCGAGCGTCCGACAAGACATCATCGGCAAGTCCAAGGAGATGGCGATTCGCTTGGAGCGTCAGGTCTTCGACATTCTCCAGAGCCAGCGCAAGATCGTGACCAGCCAGGATTCGGCTTGGGCGAGGCTCCAAGACTGGACGAACAAGTATGCCTACATCTTGCAGCAGATCACCCAGAACCACGTAGACGTGGCTGTGTGGCAGGCGGCCTACAACAAGCGTGTTCAGGAGCTTGGTGGAGGTATCGAGTCTGAGGCAGAGGCTGTCGCCTACGCTGACAGTGAGGTCCGCCGGACGCAGATGGCTGGCGAGCGCGAGGACTTGTCGTTGTTCGAGTCCCAAGGCGGTCTGGTCAGGGCGCTGTTCCCGTTCAAATCTTGGTTCATCAACTGGGGCAACACGACCTACGCTCAGGGTCGGATCGACGCTGACGAGACGGAGCGCAGCAAGTATGCAGCCTTGGCTTCGACCTACTTCTACGCGCTGATGGTCCCGGCGATGCTGGCTTCGGCTGCTACGATTCTGGCACGAGGCCAACTGGGAGAGCAGTTCGAGGACGACGACGACGACGGCTACGGCGACGAGGCGTTCACCTTCTGGGCTCGCAGCCAGTTGGATCAGGTGTTCGGCGGCATCCCCTTGGCAGACCAAGGCTGGCAGATGATCGCGAACTACTGGTTCGACGACGAATACTGGAACAACCGATTCCCTCTGACCCCGTGGCAGCGGGCTTACGAGAACGTGATCCGTGGAACGACGAGGCTGGGAGACAGGCCGCTAGCCGGGAGCCTGGATTTGGCGTCTGAGATTGCCACGATGTTTGGCGTGCCTGCCCGTGGAGCATTGCGCCGCATCTCCTTGATCGGGGACGAGATCGCAGGCGAGCTTGAGAGCGAGAGCACCTACGACCTCATCCGAGGAGCCGTCACAGGCCAGCGGAGCGACCTGCAACGGCTGAGTCAGTAAACAAGTAACGACATCCGTTGCGCTTCACCGTAAGTTTCCGCGTTACCGCGCTTACCAGTAATCAGCAGTAATGGACTTCTGGGTCACTTGCGTTCTACCGCATTTCTGAGAGACTACCGACATGGCCTCTACGATCACTGCCGCCACCTTGACCATCACGATCACGGAGGCGATCACGCTGAACGGGTCTGCTCAGGGTGCGACCAACTCGATCACGGTGGACAACGTGAACGAGATCGTGAAGCGCATCGTCACGGTGCCGACCACGGAGTCTGGCCTGCTCGGATTCTCCACCACGTTGGAGACGGACCTCGCGAAGAGTTACCTCGCTGGTCAGCTTGACGAGGACGATGTCCGTTACATCCGCATCACCAACAAGGACGACACGAACCACGTCACGCTGACGTTCCGCAGCGAGGGCAGCGCCGAGTTCGCGCTGCTGCTGGACGCTGGTCACTCGTTCCTCTACCCGTGCGACATGTCGGGTGGCTGCAAGGATACGATGGATGCCGACTCTTCTGCGCTGACGGTGGCGTTGGAGGACTTGGTGGACATCACGGCCACGGCGGACACGGCTGCCGTGGATGTCGAAGTGTTTGTCGCGAGCGTCTAGCCATGAAGAAGATCGGCAAGAAGTCTGGTTCCAAGAAGCCCATGCCCGCCAAGATCGCAAAGAAGGTTGGCAAGAAGCCCATGCCGGGCAAGAAGAAGGGCTATGGCCGCTAAGAAGAAGGGGCTCTACGCCAACATCAACGCGAAGCGTAAGCGCATCGCGGCTGGCTCGGGCGAGAAGATGCGGAAGCCGGGGACCAAGGGTGCCCCGACCGCCAAGGCATTTAAGCGCAGCGCTAAGACTGCGAAGAAGAGGTAGACATGGCTGGTCCTTACAGAAACAACGTCGTCGTCACGGCGAACCAGGACACGGTGTTCATCCCGGCGCTGGACGCTCTCTACGTAACCGCTGCGCCTACGGGCAACGTGACCATGACGGTCAGCGGGACAAGCGTCACCATCCCGTCTGCTCGCCTTGCTGCCGGGACGCACTTCAACGTCGGTGACATCTCCTCGATCGACGCAGACACGACGTTTGCCTACATCGGACTGAGGGTCAAGAGCAAGTCGGGCTCGGCCAACGCTAAGTCGGACACGCTCACTGAAGGTGGCGACTAATGGTCGAGCGCGGCGGTGAGAAGTTCTCGGGCTACAACAAGCCCAAGCGCACTCCGGGCCACGGCTCGAAGTCTCACGCCGTGCTTGCGAAGGTAGGCGGCAAGGTCAAGCTCATCCGCTTCGGTCAGAAGGGCGTGAGCGGCGCGGGCAAGAACCCTAAGACTGCCAGCGAGAAAGCCCGCCGCAAGTCCTTCAAGGCGAGGCACGCCAAGAACATCGCGAAGGGCAAGATGTCGGCGGCTTACTGGGCCGACAAGGTCAAGTGGTAGGCTCTAGTCCTCTTCGCCGTCCCAGCACAGGCAGGACGTTTCGCGGAAGCCGGGGACGACCTCGGGGAAGAGCCTGCCTTGAGCCTCGTCAGCCTTGAGGAACGCCTCCCAACTGAACGAGCGGCCTAGCCCGGCGACGGTATCGAGTTCGGCGTTGCGCTCCATCTCGATGGCTCGCTGGGCAAGCTCGGGATACTGCCGCTTGAGGTCGAGGATCTCCTTCTTCTTCGAGCCGGGGCAGAAGAAGCAGGCAGACTTACCAGGGTTAGGTAGCCCGGCACGTTCGAGCGCGAGCAGGCAGTCTTCTCGCTCCCAGCCCCAGTCGATGAGCGGATACTCGTAGCGATACTTATCGTCTTCTGGGATCTGTGCTCGCCGCTGCTCTCCGATGTCGATGCCCAGATACTTCGTGACCTTCTCACCCGCTGCCCAGACATCCTTGGCGGGCTGGTAGTTGTTGGCCCAGACCTCTTGCGGCTGCTTCTTATACTTATGGCTGCACGACTTGAAGCCGTAGGCCAGGGACGGAAGCATCTTCTTGTAGAGGCAGTTGTGCTCCAGATTCCGGTAGGTCTTCTGCGAGGCACGGACGCGGGTGATCTCAGGGAAGCCATGCTTCTTGAGCCACCGATCCATGATGTCCACGAACTGGTAGGTGTGCGGCTTCTCGCCGCCCGTGTCAGCGAACAGGATCACGTCGCAGTTCATGCCACGCTCCTGCATCCCGACGATGAGGGCCGCGCTGTTCACGCCGCCTCCGAAAGAGACGATGATCATTTCCGCTGGTCCTCCCAGTAGAAGCCGAGCATCTGCCCGTCCTGCCTGAGCCTGGAGACCAAGGCTTCTCCGAGATACTCCTTCAGTTCATCCTTGCTCATGTTCGAGACCAGGATGGTGGGTCGGACTTCTCGGTAGCGCCGGTCGAGCAGGGCGAACAGGCTGTCTGAGGCGTGCTTGCTGTCCTTGTGCCGCCCGACTTCGTCGAGGACTAGCAGGCTGGGGGAGACGTAGGTGTTGAACACGTCCATCTCCCGCTCCTCTGCGTCGGCGTTGTAGCAGGCTCGGAGCCTTACAAGGTAGTCCTGCGTCGTGGTGTACAGCGCGGAATGGTCTCGCTTGTAGATGATCTCGTTGACTACGGCGCAAGCTGCGTAAGTCTTGCCAGCGCCGGGGTTGCCGACGAAGATCAGGCTCTTGCCCTGCTCCAGCGCGATGTCGAACCTTTCGATGTAGGTCTGGAGAGTCTTGCCGACTTCCTGCATGGCCGGGTTCTTTCCCTGCCAGTCTTTGAGTCGGGCGCTGCGGTAGCGCGGCGGCACCCCGGACTCGTCCATCATCATGGCTCTGAGCCTGTCCTCGACGCCGGGGTCAGACTGGACGAGCATCTCGTAGCTCTTCCGTAGCCGCTCCTCCTCCTCGGCGATCTCCTCGTTGCACTGCGGGCACTTCGTCCAGAACGCCTGGACCCGTGGGTGCCGGTGCGCCATCAGGCTGGACTCGTAGGCCCCGTGGTTGTCGCAATGCTTGGTCGCCTCTTCCAGCGTCCTCCAAGCGTTCATGATCTGCGTGTCGTCGCTCTCTTCCATCCTAGCGGCCCTCCTTGCCCCTGTGTTGAACGATCGGCGGTCATCCCTGCCCAGACAGCCTGGACAGAGAAAGTCCCTTAGAAGTCAATCTCGCCAGCCTCATGCAGATGCTCTTGAGGCATGGGCTTTTGAGGCGCGACCATCTCGTCTTCCCAGCCTCGTTGGTTCAGCCACGTCGAGGGGTTCTTGCGGAATCTCACGTCCGGCGTGCTCGCGACGTACTCCTGAACGCGCCCCATGGCTGCCCTGCGGTCCTTCTTGGACAGCCGGTTCCAGCTAGAGAACGCAGGCTTGGCCCCGGTCTTCTTGCCGTAGGCGTCCCAGAACTCGGTGAACCCTGTCTCGGCCCACTTCTCCTCCCGGTCCTGCCTCTTCTCCTGTACTGTACTAGTACTACTAGTACTGTCTGTACTAGTACTAGTACTAGAATATATATCACTAGGGGGGGTCTGGGGGGGATGGTTGCTTGTAGCGTTCTCGGTAGCGTTCTCGGTAGCGTTTTCGGTAGCGTTTTCGGTAGCGGCTTGAGCCTTCCGTTCACGGTGACGCCGGACTCTCTCAGCGGCCTTGGCTTGCGCCACGGTCTGGCGCTGACGGAACCGGCTGACCCGGTTGACGCTGATCGTGTCGTCGTCGAAGACGCAGATCAGGTTCGCCTTCTGAAGCTCCGCCAGCGCCTTCTGCGCCGACTGGATGCCTAAGCCTGAGATCTCAGAGCAGACGCGGTAGTCCTCGTCCACCTCGATCCAGCCCTCGTCATCCGTCTTCAGCAGCAAGCAGATGAACAACCATCTGGACGCGACGGAGATCGTGTCGTCCCAGAGGTTTGAGTCCAGTAGCTCGTTGCCCAGTAACTTGGTTTGCCCTCTCATGCCCCTCTCCGTAACGCTTCGCGTCACGGGATGCAAGCAAGAAAAGAGGGCCGGAACCGCTGGTGCTAGGTTGCTGGGAAGGGAGGGAGCGCGCTGGCTTATTCAGCCGCGCTGGTCAGGGGTTCCGGCCCAAGTGTGTGAAAAGCGAGCGCGGTAGCCGAGAAGGGAAAACAAGCAAAACCTCTCAGCTACCGCACTCAAAGCCTCTGCCGGTTGTTATGACAATCACAAGCCCACATCTCGCCAGATGTAGCAGAGGCATGACATGACCCCTCTCTCTTGAAGCCATGCGTAGGCATGTCTAGCATCGGGCACGCCCCGTGTCCAGCCCTACTCAACGATCTCTCGAATACTGCCGCAAGAACGGCTGGATCGCCGGGGTCGTGGAGAAGTGGAACCCGCACGCCCGCATCCGTCAGGATCTGTTCGGGTGCATCGACCTCATCGTCATCGATGACCTCGAACAAGGCCCGCTCGCAGTCCAGGCTACGTCCGGCACGGGACACGCCGCCCGACGTAAGAAGTCGATCGCGGAGCCGAGGCTCAAGCTCTGGCTCGAAGCCCCGGCTCGCTTTGAGATTTGGTCCTGGGCCAAGCGAGGACCGAGGGGCAAGCGCAAGGTATGGACCCTGCGCCGCGAGCCTATCCTTCTCGCTCACTTAGAACCGAACGAAGACGGCTAGGGTCCACCTTCAAGGCGCGAGCCAGGAGGACCACCGTCCCGTTGGTCGGGGCGCTGAGGTTGTATTGGCAGTTGAATATCGTCCTGGCGCTGACGCCGGACTTCTTGGACAGCGACTCGACAGAGGTAAACCCCGCCTCGTGCATCAGTCCATAGAGCCCCTCTTCAGGTCTCTGATCTTCATTAGGATGTCTCTTCGTTCCCATGACATGCAGTGCTCCAGTTCGCTAGTGAGTTTCAGTAGTTGCTCCGTCCTGCTCGCCTCCTCCATCTGCTTCCGAGATGGATTGGTTCGGCATAAACTGCAAGACCCTTCGTAGTCTCTCCCCACGATATGGGTGTCGTGCCCCTTCTTGCAGAATCGGGTGTTGTCCGTGTAGTTGCACTGCCGGGCGGGTCGATCGCTCATCTTGTGCTAGATCCTCTCTGATTTGTTTGATGACTGTTCCGTACAGAGCGCTCTTCTCCAAGTCCTTCGCGGTCTTGACCCAGTAGTGAGCCGTCGAGTGATCCGTGCGATTCAGGTAAAGGGTGATGTCCTCCATCGTCATCGGGGTCATCTCCCGCATCAGGTAGGCGGCCACCATTCGAGGGTAGCTCGCCATCCTGGTGCGTGAGTGACTCCAGATCACGAGAGGATCTACGCTAAAGGCTTTGCAGACAGCTAGTAGGATGCGGTCAGGGTGGTTCATATCGTTTGCCACACGGTGTGAAGCCTACCGTTCTTAGACCGCCTCCGCTTGCCGCTGTCTCTCACGAGCCCCATCACGACAAGCTCCGCTCGACGCGAGCGGATGCTGCTGGCAGACATCTTCCCATTCATAGCCTGAACCAACTCCAAGTCCGTCAAAGGACGAGACTGCAAAGTCTTGAGGATACGGCTCCGGGTCTCGTTCATATGCAAGGACGACGGCCCTTGCCTGCTGGTCTCAGGATCGCTGGCGCGAGCCTTGGCTTGAGAGTTCATGTGCTCGATCGCATCCCTCAAAGCCTGGATGGAACTATCCAGGCCCTGAGGAAGTGACGTAGACATGGACCTCCTCCAAGCCTGGACGACTGCCCCGGCTTGGATCAGAACCTTGTCTCTTGGACTCATCAGCTTCGGTCCTTTTGCTCTACGCCCAAGGCTTCCTTGAGGATCGCCATGTGCTCCTGGCCTGCCTCGCGCAAGTCGTCGAGGTCTGCGCCGATGATCTTGCTGATCTTCACGCGCATCCCCCACTCCTTGTAGGACTTGGAGTCCGACACGTTCTTCAACGCTTCGAGCGCGTGCTCCTTGAGAGGGAACGGCTCGATGTCGATGATCGCAGGCTTGGGCTTCGGGGCAGGGGCTTCCCGTTCCATCGGGTCGTCCTTGCTCCAGAGCTTCCAGCCCAGCCCGAACAGCAGCGCCGCCGCCTTGCACATGCCACGCACGAAGGCGTCGCTGATGTCGCGAGCGTCGGGGTTCTTCTTGGCCTGCATCCGGTGATCCATCACCGCGTGCGGGACCGGCGAGGTGCGTCTACCACTGGGGTGGTCGAACGCGATCAGCAGGTAGTAGCTTCCGTCCGGCGCACGGTGCGCGATGTCGCCCGTTTCCCTGTTTTCAACGGCCACGGGTTGCCATCCATCCCCGTGCTCGCGCAGGTAGAAGGCGATGCGCGCCCAGTTCACGTAGTCGGCAGCGAAGTTGCCGCCGCCCTTCTTGCTTACGTCGTCAGCCTTGACGACATCGTCGAGTCTTGGGTAGGTCATTTGCAGTTTTCCCTCCAGTGAGTCTGAAATGCTTTAAGTGGGGCGACATCGAATGATGTGCCTTGGGTGCATGAAGTCTGACCCTCAATCCAGCCTGGGTTGAGGTGAGGGCAGACATCATCTCTTTGCTCGGCCCGACAGATCATCACGATGGATGACGTGGCGATCTCGACCTCGGGGGGATTGACTCTCGCGTCCCTCGACTCCATGGGCCAGTTGTCATCAACGATCAGAAGAAGGTGTATCCGGCCCATCTCATCATGGTGTTCATCGGCACTATCATGCAACACTTGCCCAAGCACACAGCCTCCGTTTGAGAGAGCAACGGCAACCACATCGCCAACCTCAAAGGCGTGTTGGAACCTGCCTTCTAAGTATTGAGTCATGCATCGTCCTCCTTGCTCGGGACGTAGATCTCAGGGGCAGGCATGGCGCGAGGGCCGGTGCCCTTCCAAGCGAGGACACGAATCGTCTCGCCCTTGACCCAGTAGTTCCAAGCCATGACGATCAGACTGATCGCCATCTCTGCCGACATCCGGTTGTGCTTCTCGGCGTGATCCTTGAGGAGCCGCTGTCGAAGCCTGAGGATCGGGTCGTTCTCGATCAGTTCTACGCCCTTCGTGAGACGATCCGCGAACGTCAGAGCGTCGTCGCCGCAGAGCCTGCGGATCTCGTAGACGATCATCCCGATCAAGGTCGAGCGACTGAGCTTCGCGTCCTTCGCACGCTCCGCGATCTTGGCGCAGATGCTGATGTCCTCCTTGTTGTCGAGCCAGCAGCGATACTGCTCGGAGAGCACGGCCTTGGTCTTGATCGTCTTGAGGCTTCCGATCCTCCGCCGGTTCTCTTGCAGGCGTAGCTGCGAGATCACGATGCTGGAGCATCGAGAGGCGCGTGACACACCGTCCCGCTTCAAGAGCGCCGACAGCGAGCGCAGGAGCCCCTGGTCCTTCGTCAGCGCCGCCTCCGTCTTGCAGTTGTCGGCGCACCAGAACCAGACGGAGTCACCCTGCGTCTTCTGGTAGATGTAAGCCGCCGACAAACGGTGCTGGCCGTCGATCAGGTTGCCCTGCTTGTCGAAGACAATCGTGTCTCCGTTCGCGCAGTTCCAAGTGCCGTCCAGCATGGACTGCAAGTAGCGGTCGCGGGTGGCTGCGCTCATGTCGCGCACGTTGCTGGAGTCCTTCAGGATCTCCTCGATCTCCGAGCAGGTGAAAGTCCGAAGCCTGAACTTGATTTCGCTTGGTTTATCCATCAGTCGTTTCCTTCCCATTCCGGCTTGTGCCGGTTCTTTGCTTGCCAGTAGTCGAGTTGCGCCTTGAACATGGCAAGCCCCTGTTCAAGTTGCTCCTCCGTGACCTTCACGAAGGAACAGCAAGAAGGGTGGGTCCGCGATACGTAGACGATCGCGCAGTCCTTCTTGTGTTTCGTTGGAACCTTGAGGTCGAGGGCCTGCCGGGTTGCAGCTAGCTGCATCCAGTGGCTCTCGTAGGTCTTCAGGTTGTCCATGACATCCTGGTTGCCGTCGCGGCCCTTGAAGTCGAGCACCCACGCCTCGCTGTGCAGGTCAGCCTTGGTTCCGTAGCCCCACGGGTGGGCGACGCCGGTCTCTGCGAGCCACGGGTGCAGCGTCTCCGACGTGTCGCAGTTCTCCTTGATGAGTTCCGAGACGCCGTAGACGTGCGCTCGGTAGTTCTTGTCGAAGGGTTCTTCCCGATAGAACTGCTCGATCGCGGCGTGGATACGGGTGCCCTCTTCGGCTGCGTCCTTGGCGATCTTCGCCGCGTCTTCGAGCACGCGAGCCATCCACTCCTCGTCGGTGTCGTTGACATACCGATAGATGCGGAGCGCGGAGAGCACCGCCTGCTGCTGCTTCCAGTGGGTCAGGCCAGGAGCCGCAGCGCATCCGATGATGGTCGTGACGCCCGGTCCCCAGTTGTTCTTGCGAGCGTCGCGCAGGGTGGGCTTTCGCATCCCGTCGCCCTTCGCCCGCTCGACCTCGCCGATCTGGTTGCCGTGCTGGTCATACCAGTGCCCGCCCTCGGACGGGCGCTCTGCCTTAGTCGGCATCGTGTTCCTCCTTGGCATCCCTTGCGTAGAACAGCGCCGCGTTCACGCTGTACTTGGCTGCGTCGAGGTGCGTCTGGATCGCCGTCGCCCGGCGCATGGCGACGACGCTGCTGACTTTAGGGGGCGACCCTTCGAGCACGTCGTTCGTGATCTCCAACAGGTGGCTATAGACCACCTTCTGGAGGTTCCCGAGCGCCTTGCGGTGCTCCTCAATCGCCTCAGAAAGGCAGATCTTCGTCGCTGATGATGTCATTGTTTTCCTCTTGTCCTTGGTTGTTGAAGGCGACGAGGGCTTGCTGGACCTCGTCGGTGAAGTCACGGCCCGCGTAGACCGTGCCGGTGTCGGGGTCGATGCGTCCGAAGTAGACGCTCTCGCCGTAGGGTCCGCCGTCCGTGATCGAGACGTGGCCGGGACGGCTGCTCTTGTCGGAGTTGAGCGTGACGTAAACACTCTCCGCCACTTGGAGCTTCGGCCTACCCTTGCCGGGCTTGTGCCGCAGCATGGCCGCGATGTTCGTCAGCCCAAGCTCCAGCGGGGCACGCTGCTGGCGAGGCTCCTCGCTGGCGAGCTTGTGCGCCCACGCCGCCTGCTTATCGCTCAGGCTGTACTTGTCGAACTTCTCGACTAGCTCACGGGCGAACTGGTTGCCCGCGTGGTTCTTGCGGAGGCACTCGATCGCGAGATCGAGCGTCGAGAACGAAGAGGTGAACGTAACCTCTTCGCCCTTCACGGTTACGGTGAATTCTTTGGTCATAGTTTGTGCATTCTAGCGGCAAGGTTGCCGCATTCAAGAGAAAAGGGGGGAGGCTCACGCGAAGAGCGCGAGCACGATGAACCCGGCGATGAGCAGCATCGCGCCGAGGTCGTTCTTGTCGATGGGGTCGCGGTCGTTCATGGCTAGAAGGGGTCTCGGTCGTATTC
>Ga0222716_10001794_pt1 | contig 17736 bp, 16 predicted proteins | sample C33_13DmetaG_FD_165044 | JGI IMG/M metagenome (GOLD analysis project Ga0222716, IMG submission 165044) | Estuarine water microbial communities from San Francisco Bay, California, United States - C33_13D | ecosystem: Environmental > Aquatic > Marine > Unclassified | place: USA: California... | reverse complement strand
TCTCTTTATCAATTATATACGAGATATGAATTCTGTAGATAATTATTTGCTCCGAGGGTGGGACTTGAACCCACAACCAACGGATTAACAGTCCGCTGCTCTGCCAATTGAGCTACCTCGGATAGCAAATTAATAATAGTATGAATTAAAGGGTATTCTGAAATTTTTCAATTTTCTTTTTGATAGTTTCTATTTCTGTAAATATGTTTATATCGTTGGATTCTTCAAGTTGAGCAATGAGTGTATCAATTTTAATTTCAAAAAAATGAATATAAAGCCTTGTGATTGCTTCATTTAGCTGATCACTAGTAAAAGAAATATTTTTATATTTTTGAGAATTTTCGTTGTGTGAATTCTTCTTTAGATTTTCAATCATTTTGAAAAATTCATCGTTGGAATAAACTAATTCACTGTATGTCTCTATGTTTTCAAAATTATTTTTTACTAAGTTTGAAATAAATATCTCTTGGAAAGATTCCATATGATTATTACTGTTCTTCCTATTTTCAAAAATATTCTGTTCATTTTCAATGTTTTGTTTGTATTTAAGTTCCTTCATTAGTAAATCTCTTGGAGTATTTATTAAAATAGAGAGCTTCTCTATTGCAAAATCTTGATCTAGTGGACCAAGTTTTTTTATAAGTGTTTTAAATTCTGAAAAGACTTTTCTTTTATCTAAATCTTCATCTTTATTAATCAAAGTATTTATACAAAATTCTATAAGATCCACTTTGCCATTAAGCAATGAATCTATATCCCCTTTTCCTTTTTCATAATATTCACCTATATCCTTGTACTCACTAGGGAGCAACAAGCAAGTTAAGTTTAAATCTCGAGAAGTCGATTTTTTTAGATCAAGAATCCTCCTTGTAGCACTAACTCCAGCTTTATCGTTGTCAAAAGCTAGTGTGATATTTGTGGAGTATTTTGACAATTGCTCAAGTTGCTGAATAGTTAATGCTGTTCCTGAAGGAGAAGCTACATTTTCATAGCCAAGAAGATTAAATGCTAGAACATCAAAATATCCTTCGACAATAATTATTTCATTATGATTTTTAACACTTTTAAGAAAGTTCTCCGTGAAAAATAATGTTCTATTTTTTTTATAGATTTGTGATTCAGCTGAATTTAAATATTTAGGACCATAGTCATTTAACGCTCTTCCACCATAGGCAACAACTTCATTTCTAAAATTAGTAATAGGAAACATGATTCTATCTCTAAATAATAAATTTTGCTTTTCACTTAACAGTCCTAAAGATTTTAGGATTTGTTTATCTATCTGATTATTATTACAAAATTTATAAAAAACTTTGTCATCATATTCAGCAAATCCTAACTTGAATTTTTGAATCTCATTTTCATTTATTTTTCTAGAATTTAGATATTGCTTTGGTTTTGTAGAATTTGTTTTGATTAAATTCTCAATAAAATAATCAGAAATTATTTTCATAATCTTAATTAAGTTTTTTTGATCTGATTCAAATTTCGAATCTGTATATTTTAAGCTAAAAGCATATTTGTCAGCTACAATCTCAACTGATTCTTGAAACTCAACACTGTTAATAAGCTGGACGTATTTAAAAATGTCTCCGCCCTCCTTGCATCCGAAACAATGAAATAAATTTTCTTCATCAGTAAAACTCATACTCGCTGTCTTTTCACCATGAAAAGGACACAGTGCCATTCCTTTATTTCCTCGGATTTTTCCAGTTGTTGAACTCAAAACAAAGTCGCTAATTTTAGCTTTTAATTTTAACGATTCTATTGAGTCTTTAGCAATGCCCATGTCTAGTTTTGAAAATACTCAACTAATTTTGATATTTGGATACGTTCTTGTTTCATAGTATCTCGATTACGTATTGTTACACATTTGTCATCTAAAGACTCGAAATCAACAGTTATACAATTTGGAGTACCAATTTCATCCTGTCTTCTGTACCTTTTACCAATTGATTGAGTTACATCAACCTCAGTTCTATATTGAGATGAAAGAATAGTATCTATTTCGTTACAAATATTTATTAAATCATCTTTTTTACTTAGTGGTAAAATAGCAATCTGAATAGGCGCGATTTCAAAATTCATCTTGAATAAGGTTCTTATATCTCCATTTTCAAGTTCTTCTTCCTCATATGTTGAAAGCAATACTGCAAAAAGAGTTCTTGTCAAACCTCCAGCAGGCTCAATTACTGAGGGTAAATGTTTAGTATTATCTTTTGAATCAAAATAAGTCAAATCTTTACTACTCTTTTCCTGATGTGCTTTAAGATCATAATTACCGCGATCTGCAATGCCCTCAAGTTCACCCCACCCCCAAGGATAAAGATATTCAATATCAACTGTAGACTTCGCATAGTGGGCAAGCTCGTCAGGTACATGAGGTCTTAGTCTTAAATATTCTTCTTTCAGTCCAAGATCTTTATACCAATTAAGCCGTTTGTTAGTCCAGTAATCCATCCATTCTTCTGATTCTTCTTCTTTGCAAAAAAATTCAATTTCCATCTGCTCAAACTCCCTAGTCCTGAAGATAAATTGACCAGGAGTAATTTCATTTCTAAATGACTTCCCAATATTAGCTATTCCAAAGGGAAGCTTGGCTCTCATAGTTCTAAGTACATTTTCGAAGTTTACAAAAATTCCCTGAGCTGTTTCTGGTCTCAAAAAAACTTGTGAATTTTCATTTACAACAGGACCAATGTTAGTTTCAAACATTAAATTAAAGTTTTTAGGATCAGTCAAGTCTTGCTGATCACAACATACATTTTCATAATTTGAATCACTTCTAAATCTAGAATTACAATTTTTACACTCGACCATAGGATCTGAAAATTCACTTAAATGGCCAGAAGCTTTCCATACATCAGTACTTTGAATGATTGCAGTGTCTACCGGATAAATTTTGACTTCAGAAGTTTTTAATGCTTTCCACCAAAGTTGTGAAATATTTTCCTTTAGTGATGCACCTAGTGGACCGTAATCATATGAACTTCTTAGACCTCCATAAATGGATGATGCGTTGAAAACAAATCCTCTATTTTGGGCAATTTTTACAATCTTTTCAAATAAATCTTTATTAGGCTTTTCCATAAGTTCTCTTCCTTTTTGAAAACTCTTCAACTGCTTTATTGAGGTCTTCTTCTCCAAATTCTGGCCATAGGGTGTCAAAAAACATAAGCTCAGTGTAGCTAATTTGATACAGTAGAAAGTTACTTAGCCTCTGTTCTCCTGCTGTTCTGATGAGGAGATCTGGATCTGGCATCTGAGGTATGTACAAATATTCCCTAAATTTATTTGTTATATAGTCAATATCAATATCAATATCAATATTTTTATCTTTAATAAAGTTTTTTATTCCATTGTGGATTTCATTGTATGAGCCGTAGTTAAAGGCAAATACTAAATTTAATTTGTTATTTGAAGAGGTCATTTCAGTAGTCTCAGACATTAAAAATTTATTTTCTTCTGGAATTTTTTTATCATTTAAATCCCCTAGAAAATGAAAACGTACACCAAGTTTATTAAATTCCTCTCTCCTCCTTATAAGAATATCTCTATTAAAAAACATTAAAAAATCAACTTCATCTGAGCTTCTTAACCAATTTTCAGTAGAAAAAGCATAAACAGTAAGCCATTTTAAATTGTTTTCTAGAGCCCAATGAATAGTTTTTGAGAGAGACTCTTCACCAGCGGCATGGCCAGCAGTTCTTTCTAAGCCTTTATTTTCCGCCCAACGTCCATTACCATCCATGATAATTGCAATGTGTTTAAGATTTTCATTTTCTAGATTCATTCCACACCTTATCTAATACTTCATTTTCTTTTTCACGTAATTTTTTTTCATCAACATGTGAATAACCAACTAAATGCAAAAGACCATGAACTAATACTAACTGTAATTCATCGATTAAATGTTTACTGTAATCCACAGCATTTTTTTTAAGTATAGTTCTACAAAAAAACATGTCTCCGAGAGATTCTTCATTCTCTGGATTCAACTTATTTATTTCATCTAAACTTTCAAACAAAGGGAATGACAAAACGTCTGTAGGTCCAGATTTATTGAAATGCTTGGAGTTTAGTTCTGATATTTTATCACTTGAAACGGAATTTAATGTGAAATAAAAGTGATCTGAAATGTTGAAGTGTTTATTAAAAACATTAACAGCATGTGAGATACTGATTTTTTCATCAGCATAAAAATAACCATTGCAAATGACTTGCAAACTATTCTTCTTCTGATATTTCTGGATACATAACCCTTTGGTGATAGAGTCCTTCTAGACTCTTTTGAAACGATTGCTTAATTTTATCAATATCAGAAAAAGTAATTGGAGCATTATCTAGTTGACCATCTGATATTTTTTCTGCAAATATTTCTTCTATAACATTTTTGATTTTCTCTTCGTCTGCATCTTCATTTAAAAATCTCGCCCTGCATGCCCCTTCAAGTGCATCTGCAAACATAAGTATTACTGTTTCTTTTGAGGTTGGCTTTCTTCCAAGATGTCTAAATTCACTTTTTTCTACTTCTGGGTTGGTTGCTTTTTCTTTTTCATAAAAGAATATCATCACTGAATAACCGTGGTGTTCCAAAATTCCGTTGTAAACTATTTCAGGAATTTTAAATTTTTTGGCTAGCTTTAAACCATCAATAACATGTGCTCGTATTATTTGAGAAGAATCATATGTAGATAAATTATCGTGAGGATTAGAGGATCCAAATTGATTCTCAATAAACATTGTAGGGTTATCTGTTTTACCTAGGTCGTGAAAATAAGCCATTGCTCTTGCTAGCTGTGAGTTTGCACCTATAACATTTGATGCTCTATCTGCTAAAGTTCCAACAACTAATGAATGGTTAAAAGTGCCTAATGCTTTTTCTTCTAAATATCTCAATCCAGGATGATTTCGGTCAGCTAGTTCTGAAAGTCTAAAGTTTGTAGTAATTTTAAAAATAGCTTCAATGTAAGTTATTAGTGAGAATGCTGCTAGATTAGCCACCAGTCCTCCAATTAAACCAGTAACGAGAACCTCAAATAAACTGAAGTCTTCTCTGAGAAAGAAGTATATTCCAAAGGATATTACTGGCTGTGTTATTGAGATGTAAATTATTCTTTCCCTCAAAAGCCTTCTGTCAATCTTTTCAGAGATAAAAACTGATGGAAGAATGGAGAGTATCCCACCAAGTGCAAATAGCCCAACATTCCCTCCCCCGGCTAGTGCTAGTAAAGCACTTGATAGAGATAGGACAAGACTAGCTCTTAAATTCAAAAGAGTTGCTGACACTACTCCTACGAAAGATATTGGTACACCATACTTAAGGTAATCAAGTTCTAATGTTTGTGAAAAATAAGAAGTTCCTCTAAGAAATACTGAAGCAAACAAAATAAGAGTTAATAATAGTAAAAATTCTTTGTCATTATTCCATACAGAATCATTAAATCTCCAAAATAAAAAATAGATTAATAAAAATATTGAAAAGATGATTGGAAGTGCAGCAGTCTGAATAGTCCTTGATTCTCCAGATAAGTAACCAAAATTATCTAGTGCTTGATATTGGATTTGATTTACTTCTGTCCCCTGTTGGATAATTAAATCGTTTTCAAAAAATTTTACTATGACAGGACTTATTGAATCTGCAATCTTCTGCTTCTGTTCATCCCATAAATCTTCTTCAAGTTTTTGATTTGAGACGAGATTTTCTGCAATAATTTCTGATACAGTAAATCTTAATCTATTTTCAGGAATTATTAGAAATAAGTCACTTGTTAGGTCTAAGTATGGAGGGTTAGAAACTATACTTTGTCTCAATCCATTGAGATTTTCATTATTAATCCCTTTGTTCAATATTTCATTAGCCTGACTTTTAGCTTCTAACTCAATTTGTGAAAGATAATTCGTTTTATTTTGTGTATCGTAATTTGAAATCTCAACTAAAACTTCAATTGTTGATGTCGAAATAGTTGAAAATAAGAGTGATTCAGTAATCTTTTCAATTTGCTCTATTTTTGAAAGAGAAATTGTTACTACTTCTGGTTCTGAATCCTCATCTATAATATCAGAATCATTAACAATCAACGTCTCAGAAGTTCTAGCCTCAATCACAGTAAGAAACATATCTTTTATTCCTTTAATTACTGAGTCATTGATTGATGGATTTATTGAATAAATTGGATTTACAGATTTAATAGCATTATCTTTATTTATCTCAGTTTGCACCTCATCTATTATCTCGATGTAACTCGGGGCTGTAAATGTAGCTGGTGAGGTATCTCCTACGCTAATTTTAATTATTTGATTTTCTGGAAAAATACTAAAAGAGATAAACCAGACTAAGCCTCCAAATATTACGACATAGAGAAGCTTCCTGGCATGAAGAAGGTAGTTGGAAATCATTTATCTGGAAATATTTCTAGAATCTTAGAAACTATGGGGTTTCTAACAATATCTGTATTCTGAAATTCCATGACTGAGATCTCTTCAATTTTTGAAAGTATTTTTCTTGTTTTTCTTAATCCTGAGTTTTCTTTACTGTATAAATCAATTTGAGATTCATCTCCTGTGATAATAATTTTAGAATTTTCGCCTAATCTAGTTAAAAACATTTTAATTTGACTATTTGTTGCATTTTGAGCTTCATCAAGAATAATACATGCGTTGTTTAGAGTTCTCCCTCTCATGTAAGCTAGAGGAACTATCTCAATATTTCTTTTTTCAATTAAATATGCTAAATTCTCATTTCCAAAAAAATACTCTAGAGAATCAAATAATGGAACCAAGTATGGATCAATTTTTTGAGATAAGTCGCCAGGTAGATACCCAAGTCTCTCTCCAGCCTCAACTGCTGGCCTAGTTAATACTATTTTTTTTATTTTTTGTTCTGAATAAAGTTTGACTGCGCTAGCAACAGCTAAAAATGTTTTTCCTGTACCAGCTGGCCCAATTCCAAAAGTTATTGTTGAGTCTTGAATCTTATCCATATATTTAAATTGGTTTATATTTTTAACTTTTATAGTCTTATTTTCAATTATTGAGATTGAACTAATTTTTTTTCCTTCTTCACTTTGACTATTTTTAATGTTTGAAAGCAAAGCGATATCAGTTTCTTCAATATTTTCATCGTTATCATTCATCATTAACATTTCATCAAATATACGAATAATTTCTTTAGCTTCCTTACTCTTGCCATCGATATAAATAGTATTTCCCCTTACATTTAATTTGACCTCAGGAAATACTGATTTTATATATTTCAGATTTTTGTCATTAATGCCGAGGATATTTACAACTTCTACATTTGATGGAATTTCTTTTTCAAAACTCATTAAATAGCTTTCAACTTCTCGCCACCAATTAAATGTAAGTGGATATGAAAGACTGTCTGCATCGCGTCTTTATTAGTATTCCATAGCAGCCTATAACCTGATTCATTAATGTTGGTTTTCTTTGCTAAGTTTTTTGCAACAAGAACTATTTTTCCAACTAAGTTCTGATCTTCTTCTGATAAATCATTAATAGTATTAATTCTCTTTTTAGGTACAACCAGTATATGCACTGGGGCAACCGGATTTATATCATTTATTGCAAAGATTTCATCATCTTCATAGATAATTTCAGATTCTATCTGTTTATCGAGTATCATCTCGAAAATTGATTTTTCTTCCATAACTTATACTACATCATTAAGGATACTGCTACCAACGCCGCAGTATCTGATCTAAGAGTAAAGTTGCTTAATTTGGATATATGTTTAAAGCTTTCTAATTCCTCTTTACTCCAACCGCCCTCTGGTCCTATAGCAAAATTCTTAAATTTAATATTTTTGGATATATTGTCCCCTGATATATCGAAGGAATGAGGGAACTTTTCAAAGTCAATTTTTTTTTCAATTAATAAATCTGGAGCAAAAGGGACGCCAGACTGTTCGATAGCTCCAATAATCCAACTATTTATCTTGTCAGAAGTTATATTTATTTTTTGAGAATTCTCAGTTGGTGCAATAGTAATACTTTGAACACCTAGCTCAGTTAATTTTTCTATTAGTAATCTCATTCTTGTTTTATCTTGCAATTTTGCAATAAATATATTTATCATATTATCTCTTTGCTTCAATTCAGTTTCTGCAATAGTAATGAATTTGTTAGATATTCGACCGCTAGAAATTAAACCTCTACCGTTTGTAAGTTTTACAATTGAATCATTTTTAACTCTTAATACTTTCTGCAAATGATGAAATTTTTTATCTGAAATTAAATAGCTTTCAATTTCTCCTTCGTAACCATTATCAAAAATTGTTGGAATATGCATTATTGTTTTAGAAATTCTTTAAATGCTTCTTTTGGAACAGCAACTTTTCCAATATTACGCATTTTCTTTTTTCCCTCTTTTTGTTTCTCTAAAAGCTTTCTTTTACGTGTAATGTCGCCTCCATACAATTTAGCAGTTACATCTTTTCTAAGTGCTTTAATAGTTTCTCTAGCTATGATTCTCGAACCAACTGCGGCTTGTATGGGAATATCAAATTGTTGTCTTGGAATTAAATCAGCTAATTTTTTAACTCTGTTTCTACCAATGAACTCAGCATTCTCTTTTGAAAGTATCGAACTGAAAGAATCAATTGGGGTGCCATTAACTAAGATATCAAGTTTTACTAAGTTTCCAGGTTCAAAATCAAGTATTTGATAGTCTAATGATGCAAAACCCTGAGATATTGATTTTAATGAATCATAGAAACCAGTCACTAGCTCTAATAGAGGCATCCTGTATTTTAACTTAACCATAGACGTGCTCAAATAGTTTAGATCTAGCTGTACACCTCTTTTTTCATTAAGTAGATTCATAATTGAGCCAAGATATTCTTTTGGAAAAAGTAAATCTAATTCACAAATTCTTTCATGAATTGACTTTATATCCGTATATTCCTCAATTTTAGAAGGATTTCTAATTACAATTTCTTCATCATTATTTCTAACAATCTTGAACTCAACGGATGGAGGTGTAACAATTAGTGAAAGATTGAATTCTCTTTCTAATCTTTCTATTACAATCTCAAGGTGAAGTAATCCTAAGAATCCGCATCTAAATCCAAAACCAAAAGCTGATGATGTTTCTGGTTCGTAATAAAAACTTGCATCATTAAGAACATACTTATCTAGTGAGTCTCTCAATTTTGCGTAGTCATCAGAATCTGCTGGATAAATGCTGGAAAAAACTGTAGGCTGTGGTTCCTTGTAGCCAGATACTACGATTGGATTTTCATCTTCTTGACTAACTAGAGTGTCTCCAACTCTTATTTGAGAGAGCTCTTTTGCTCCTGTTACTATATATCCTACTTCTCCAGAAGATAGTGAGTCTGAAGGAGATAACTTAAGATCGAAATAACCTATTTCAGAAGCATCAAAATCAAACTTTGAATTTATCAGCTTAAGTTTTGAATTAGTTTTAATCTCTCCTCCAAAAACTCTGACGGACGCAATAACCCCCCTATATGGATCAAAATAAGAATCAAATATTAATGCATTTGTATTGTCTGCTTTTGTCACGGGAGAACTAATTAAATCAGGTATTTGATTTATCAAACTATCAACACCTAAGCCACTTTTTGCAGAAATCTTAAATATTTCATCTTCCCTTGCTCCAATAAGATTAAATATTTGCTTAGATACATTTTCTATATCTACATCAATTGAGTCAACTTTATTGATAACTGGTATTATGTCTAACCCTGCTTCTATAGCTGCATAAGAATGAGCAAATGTTTGAGCTTGAACTCCTTGTGTCCCATCAACGAGAAGTAACGCACCATCACAGGCAATAAGGGCTCTAGAAACCTCGTATGAAAAATCTACGTGACCAGGTGTGTCAATGAGATTAATTTGCATGTCATCAAAATTTAATCTAATTGGTTGTGACTTAATTGTAATACCTCGTTCTCTTTCAAGATCCATAGTGTCAAGTATTTGGTCAACATGGTCTCCAGGTTTAATTAAACCTGATGTCTCAATCAATCTATCTGCCAAGGTAGATTTTCCATGATCGACATGAGCAATTATTGAAATATTTCTTATATTTTTATTAGTTAACATCTTTATTAAGTTATTATCTTATATACCAAGAGGTTTTAGATGGCAAATATTAAATCACAAAAAAAGAGAATTAGACAGGATGCAAAACGAAATTTGCGTAATAAGTCTATTAAAACTGAGTTAAAATCTTCACTAAAGTCTTTGTACAGTGAAAATGGTGAGTTGATACCTGAAAACAAAATTGCAGTATTGAAAGAGTTAGACAAAGCTCATACAGATGGAATTATTTCTAAAAATTATCGAGATCGAAACAAATCTAGAATATCAAAACTCTAAAAGCTTCTTCATTCCAACTATAAATCTTTTAGCATTCTCTTGATTAAATTCAGAATCATTCATAAGTTTTTCTATTTTATTTATTTGTTCAAATGATTTCTCAATATTTCTAGAATCAATAGCTTTTAATCTACGTAATGCAAGTTCATATTTATAGTCATTATTTTCATCTAGAAGTTTTGATATCGTGTTAGATTCATTTTCAATTAGTAAGTTTACTCTAAGTAGTTCTTTATTTAAATAAGCTAAAAACTGACGAAATAAGTTTTCATTTTTACAAAATTCAGAAATTAATTGAGAAGATAGTGTGTCTTTTTTACTAAAAATAACATTAGATAAATCCCAAGGGAAGTAGCCTTCCTTTTCTGGTTTATTTGCTTCAATTACTTCAATATCTGAAGAGACAACTGAAAACTTATTAAGATTAGATTTTTTAACCTGAAAAATAACATCAGATGAAAAATCATAATTACTTGATGATAGTTCACTATAAGTTAGAAACTTGTCATAAACATATGACACATCTGCTTTAGTAAATAAAGATTGAGTGTTATCTGAAGTGAGTTCTTCATATTTAATAAATTCTATATTTACAGAAAAATTAGAAAGATTAGTTAATTCTTTTTTCGTGGTAATCAATTTCTCAGTAATTAATAGTTTTGTCATTAACCAACAAAGTTTATTATTTTATCTTTTACAAATATTAACTTTTTGTAGTCAGATGCAGAGAGATTGAAATTTTCAAAACATATGTCTTCAATTTCACCTTGAGCTAATCCTGAAGTAACCTCAATAGCATACTTTTTTTTGCCATTAATTTGGATAACTAATTCATATGTTGGATTTTCTATTTTATTTGAATCTACAGTTGGCCAATTTAATTCAGCAATATCAGAATGGAAATACTTATAAAAAAGTTCAGAGGATATATGAGGAGCGAATGGATTAAGTAATAGACATGTAATTTCAATAATATTTTTCTGAAATTCTTTTGATATTTTTGCATTATTTTTTACATAATTTGATAATTCATTATTTAACTTCATTAAATCTGAAACTGCAGTATTAAATTCAAACTTTTCCAAGTGAGTAGTAACTGATTGTATAGTTTGGTTTAAATGAATCTCTAGTCTTTCATCGTCAGGATTATCGTTTACTGTAGTGGGAAGGGTTGAAATTTCATTTATGTTGTCCCAAAGTTTAAACAGAAATCTTCTAGTTCCTTCGATTCCGCCATCATTCCACTCCACCCCATCACTCGGAGGTGCCATAAATAATATATACAACCTCAATGAATCAGCACCATGTGTCTTAAAGTAACCTTCTGGATCTACTATATTTCCTTTGGATTTAGACATTTTAGAACCTCCAAAATTAATCATTCCTTGTGAGAAAAGATTTTGAAAAGGTTCGTTAATATCTAGCATGTTTAAATCTCTCAATGCTTTAATGAAAAACCTTGAATAAAGAAGGTGCAGAATTGCATGCTCAACTCCACCAATGTATTGATCAACAGGTAGCCAATTATTAACGTTTTCAGGATTAAATGGCATTTCGGAATTTGAAGAATCTAAATATCGCATAAAATACCAGGAGGAATCTACAAATGTATCCATAGTATCTGTCTCTCTTTTTGCAAGACTTCCACAATTTGGACAATTCGCATTAACAAAAGTTTCACTTTTTGATAATGGAGATCCGTCAGTATTTAAATAATCTTCAATTTCTGGAAGCCTGACAGGAAGGTTTTCTAATTTTTCAGGAACTAATCCACAGTTTTCACAATTTATAAGTGGTATTGGGCATCCCCAGTATCTCTGTCTACTAATTAACCAATCTCTTAATCTGTATGTTGTTTTTGGTTTACCACTCCTTATTTCGATTAACTTTTCAATTATCTTTGAAGAAGCCTCATCGTGAGAATTCAAACCATTGAAATCTTGTGAGTTAATCAATTTTCCACTACCAATAAAAGCTTCTTGTTCTATGTTGGAATTTGAATTTTCATCAGAAATGACTTGTTTGATTTCAATATTATATTTTTTTGCAAAGTCATAATCTCGTTGATCATGACCTGGAACTGCCATTATTGCTCCTGTTCCATAATTAATTAATACATAATCAGCAATCCATAAAGGAACCTCTTCATTAGTAAGAGGGTTAAGCACAAATAAACCAGTATCAACACCTGTTTTTTCTTTACTTGTTGACATTCTTTCAAAATCTGATTTTTTTGAAGCACTGGATATATAATTTTTTATTTCCTCACAATTGTTTGAAATTTTTAAAATATCATCTATTAAAGAGTGTTCAGGAGATATTACAGCAAAAGTCATTCCAAATATTGTATCTGGTCTAGTTGTGAACACTTCAAAGTTTATATCACTATTGCTAATAGTTAGATTAAATTGTGCACCTACAGATTTCCCAATCCAATTCTTTTGCATTGCTTTGACATTATCAGGCCAATCCCCTATCTCTTCAAGGCCTGTCAGAAGCTCCTCTGAATATTTTGAGATATTCAAAAACCATTGATTTAAATTTTTTTGAGTTACCTCTGAATCACACCTATCACATTTTCCCTCTATTACTTGTTCATTAGCTAACACAGTTTTGCAAGATGTACACCAATTAACAGGTGCATCATTTTTATAAGCAAGACTGTTATTGAAAAACTGAATGAATAAGTATTGGGTCCATTTGTAATATTCCTCTGTATGTGCAGCAACTTCACGATCCCAGTCATATAATGAACCCAATCTTATAATCTGATTTTTCATATTCTTCATTCTGTCTTCAGTGAACTTCTTTGGATGTATTCCAGTTTTTATTGCTGCATTTTCAGCAGGTAAGCCAAACGAATCCCAACCCATTGGGGACAAGACATTGTAACCTGTCAGTTTTTTGAATCTAGTAATTACATCTCCAATTGTATAATTTCTGATATGACCCATATGTAAATCTCCAGATGGATAAGGGTACATGCATAAGTTATAAAATTTTGGCTTTTTTGAATCAAGCTCACATTTAGCAAGATTTGACTTTGACCAGTTGCTCTGCCATCTTTCTTCAATTTCTAAAAATTTATAATCACTCATAACTGTAAACCTTTTCTATAAGTGGAAATATAGATGCAACACTTGATTTCTTAACCACTTCTTCAATCTTAAACAATTTAGATTTTATTTTATTAGTATCATGTCTGAAATCTTTAATTGCTTCCTCTAGACAATTAAGCATTTGATTATTATTTATAAATAAATAACCGCTTTCATCAGTCAGATACTCATTCATTGGTGAAATGTCTCTGGTTAAACAAATTTTTGAAAAACTCATTGCCTCTAGTAATACAAGGCCAAGACCTTCAGAGAAAGAAGGAAAAACAAATATATCTATAGAATCAAAGAATTTTTTTCTATTATTAACATAGCCTAGGAAATGAATATTTTTTCTTTTTTCTTCTAATGAAATCTTATTTAGATACTGGAGATAGGACTCTTCAGCGTGTCCCCCAATTTTGAGGTTTATGTTTTCATCCTGAATATCATTGAAAACTTCTAGAAGGTCTTCAATTCCCTTATTTTTATTTAACCTTCCGAGAAAACCAATGGAAATATCTGTTTTAGGGGCATATTTCGAATTTAAATGAGTTTGATCGACCCAATAAGGAATTACCATGGGCTTTAGGTTATTGTTTAAATTTAATACCCAATCTCTTACTGCATCTGAGATTGCTATTATTGCATCAGATTTTCCCCAATAGTTTGCTAGAGAAAGCATAAATCTTTTTTTAAATTTGTTTGAAAAATTTCTACTTTCTAAATAAGTATCATATTTTCCGTGCACACTAACAACCCATCTGAAATCTTTAATGTACTTTTTCATAAAATATATCATGAAATCACTTCTAGGTTGGTGTGAATGTATCACTTTATATCTATTTCTAGTGATAATTTTATACAGCTTAATATAGGAAAATAAATTAAACATTCTAGGACCCTTGAGCCTCTCAATTCTGATGCCCATATTGGAAAATTTAGCTTCTAAAGAAATTATATTTCGGCTATCTTCACCAATTACGATTAAATCAATTAAATAGCCATTCTTATTTTGTTCTGTTATTAAATCCAGAAGATGCGTTTCTGCACCACCTCTATTTAAAGAATTAATTACGTGACATATTTTCATAACTAAATTAGATTCTAGGTGATATCCAAGTAGACTTTGGGGGAAATAGGTAATTCTCTTTGAAGAACTCACTCAATTTTATTGGTGTGAAATCTAGAATAGTACTTTCGTTCTGGATAATATCATTTTGTGCAGGGGCAATTAAATCTTCACTAATTAGTTTTCTTTTAAAGTTATATAGGTCATATATGTTATCAATTTTCTGATTACTATATTGCTTACCATCAAAAGTTAGAAAGTATTTTGAAGAATTTGATATTTCAAAATTATTTTCTTCTAATACATAAATGAACTTTTCTAACTGCAGATTTATTCTAGAGTTATAGCTTTCAATTTTTACATCATCTTCTGAAATAAGAACTATCGGTACTAAAAGATCATATTCGTATAATTTAAGATGTTCAAACCTGTGATGGCCATCAAGAAGAGTTAAGTGCTTTATATCCTCAGAAGAACTTAAAGAATGAATTTTATTTTTATCAAATTTGACTGAAAATAAAAGTGGTGGAAATTCTTTTACAATATCAATATTTCTGATTTGTTTGTACTTGTTTTCAGTTTCCTCATGAGGGGTTATGTCTATATTGTTTTGCTCAGAAAAATTTAAAAATGTTTTTACAGCCTGTATCCCTGAATTACTTAATGTATACTCTTCAAATTTAGAGAATTTCATAATTCTTTAAAAAAGGTATCCATAAAATTTAATAAATACTTAAGTGAGGACTTGTCTATAGAGTTGTATAAGCTTACCCTGATTCCCCCAACACTTCTATGACCCTTTATTCCTATTATGTTATTTTCAAGCGACTTTTTAATAAATAGTTCTTCATTATTTTCATTTATGAAATTAAAAACAATATTCATTTTACTTCTTGAGTACTTACTAGCTGGTATTCGAACATATTGATTATATTTTTCTAGAAGTGAATACACAGCTGTAGAGCTCTCTACTGACTGCTTTTCAAAATACTCAACTCCACCTGAATTTAACATCCAATCAGTCACAAGTTTTAAAATATAAATGGAAAAAGTAGGAGGAGTATTCAATAGAGAATCTTTATCATTTAAATTTTTTAAATTTAAATAAGTTGGGTTTTCATTTACTTCAATAAAATCATCTCTAATTACTGAAATAGTAACTCCTGGTATCCCTAAGTTTTTTTGCGCACCTGCGTAAAGGTATGCAACATTTGTCCAATCAAAATTATATGACCCTATATCAGATGAACTATCAATTATTAAATCTGAGTTAATTTGATTGAAATTCCTAATTTGAATTCCTTCGATTGTTTCGTTTGAAGTAATGTGCATTAGGCTTGATTCTTTTGAACTTTTTATTACTTGACCCTCTATGAATTCTTCAATTTGTGAATTATTTAATATTATTTTTTCTACATTTCTTATTTTTGAAAAATCATCGTAAGTTTTTTTACCCCATGTACCAGTTATTAGATTTGTTAATGGTTTTTTTTCATTAATATTGCTAGCGATAAAAGTATTCTGAAAGGTTGCTCCGCCCTGTAGAAAAAGTATATGATAATTAGATGGGATATTAAGTAGATTCTTCAAATTTTCTTTGGTATTTTCTAGAATGTGCTGAAAGCTATCGCTTCTATGTGAAATCTCAAGTATTGAAAGTCCAGTATTTTCAAATTCTAAAATGTTATCTTTAGCTATTTCAAGAATTGAATCATTTAACTTTGCGGGCCCAGGTGAAAAATTATATTTTTTCATTGTTATTTACTTTTATACATAAACTATATGTTAAGCCTATCACTAATCCATAGTAAGCATTTAATTCTTCGATTGGACTAACTATGAAGAAGAATAAAATTATTAAAAAAAAGACTGAGTCTTTAGATAGTGAATATTTTGTTATAAAATCTGTGAATAATATAAAAACTAGAGCTATAAAAATTGCCCCGAAACCTTTTGTATAAAAAACAATAATGTTCTGGACGTTAATTTCATACTTTAAAACCGAATAATTTCCAGTACCAAAATTTTGGGTACTATAACGTGTAAGTAGATACTCAGGACTACTTCTGTTGGTTAAATACATCTCATTATTAATATCAACCGATTCAAAAGTTTGAAAACCTTGGTTAACGCTATTTAAACCCTCAGGCGTCAGATTTCCCAATGAATTAACAAAATAATTTATTACATCTATTCGCTCTGATCCAATGTCAACAACTGATGATGCTGTGTTTGATTTTATTTTTAATTTACCAGATCGATTTATACTGTCTACGTCTTCTTGAAAATTGCTACAATCTATACTCTTCGGATTTAAGTTACACTCTAAAACTCCAAATGTAGAAAAAAATAAAACCGACGTTAATAGAGCTATATAATTTAAATTAACTTTTTTATCTTTATAGGTTAAGTAAATTACAAGAAATAAAACAACTATAGAAAAAAAGCGTACATAATCACTTCTTGTCAGCCCAAGTGCCATACCTGTAATTACACAAAAAAGTACGTTTGATTTTTTAAAAGAATTAGTTACCAATAAAACTAACGGATAAAAGAATGTTATTAAAAAACTTGGCTCTCTAAATGTTCCCATTGCACGATGTGGTTGTGATAACCAGAATGTTGACTGAGAGGACTCCCCAAATAAATTAGTATTTGACCTATTTCTAAATGGCTCATATAAATCATATATTTGAGCAATAAAGATATAAATTACTATCAAAGAAAAAATGAAACAGAAATTTTTAAGCTTTCTGAGTATTTGATCATTTAAGGATTTATTTTTACTGGAGACATTTATTGTAAAAGCAAAAACAACGAGAAATGAAACAATATTGAAGTACCTAAGCATTGTGTAGGTTATGTCCTGATTTGGATTAGTTGTGAAGAAGGTGACGTATATTTGAGGAACTGTAAATAATAAAATTATTGTGGCAAATATTGATGTATTAAATGTATCTTTAAAAATGTTAAATTTTGTTAAAGCCAAGAGAAATAAAAGAAGTTGGCCTATCCAGGCAATTGGTATGGAAAAGAAAACATACGCATCCAAAAAAATTAAACTAATAGTGATAATTAGAAAAATACTCAAAACCTTATAATCTCTAGTCATATCTTTAATGATACATACCTAGTTCTAAGATTTAAGAGCAATCTTTTTCTTGTAAATATATAATTCATAAATTTTCTGAAACAAAATAGCTAG